>Ga0210040_10001529_pt1 | contig 34696 bp, 30 predicted proteins | sample CryGeyCG12114_NA_FD_185462 | JGI IMG/M metagenome (GOLD analysis project Ga0210040, IMG submission 185462) | Groundwater microbial communities from aquifer - Crystal Geyser CG19_WC_8/21/14_NA (SPAdes) (version 2) | ecosystem: Environmental > Aquatic > Deep subsurface > Groundwater | place: USA...
GCGCGGGTGTCGTCGTTGAAGCCGACGGTGTTGTAGAAGCCCGCCGTTTCCGTGGTCATCTCGCGAAAGCGGCGCATCCCTTCGGGGCTGTCGTGGAACCACCAGGCGGGGCCGAGCTTCAGGCACGGATAATGGCCGGCGAGTGGTGCCAGCTCGCGCGTGTAGGCGGTCTCGTCGAGCGTAAACAGGATCACCGACAGTTCGGTCGAGGTGCCGAACCGGTCCAGCATCGGCTTCAGCGCATGAACATAGTCGGTGCGGGTCGGGATGTCGGCGCCTTTGTCGCGGCCATGGCTGAAGAAAAGGCCGCGATTATGGTTGCGGAAGCTGCCGGGGTGGATCTGCATCACCAACCCGTCGTCAACGCTCATCCCCGCCATCTCGGTCAGCATCTGGGCGCGGAACAGCTCGGCGTCGGCCGGTGACACGTCGCCCTGCATCACCCGGTCGAACAAGGCTTCCGCGTCAACTGCGGACAGGTTGGCGGTCGCGGCAGTCGGGTGGCCATGGTCGGTCGAGGTCGCTCCCATCTCGGCGAAATAGGCGCGGCGCTTGCGGTGCGCGGCGAGGTAGCCCCGCCAACTGGCCACGTCCTCACCCGTCAGGTCGGCGAACGCGTCCAGCGCCGAACGGAACTGTTCATGCTCGGGATCGATCACGGCGTCGGGGCGATAGGCGGTGACGACGCGCCCGCTCCAGCCCGACCGCCGGATCGCCTCATGATGGTCGAGCCGCTCATGCGCGCCGTCGGTGGTGGCGATCAGCTCGATGTTGAAGCGCTCATACAGGGCACGCGGGCGAAAGGCCGGGGTCGCCAGCGCTTCCCCGATCCGGTCATAGATCAGGTCCGCGCTGTCGGTGTCGAGCGCGACCTCGATGCCGAACACAACCGCGAGCACATGGTCGAGCCAGATGCGCGACGGGGTGCCGCGAAACAGCTTCTGGCAGCTGGCAAACACCCGCCATGCCTCGCGCGGGTCGGTCGCGGGCGGGCCGTTCCGGTCGGCAACGCCCAGCGAGGCAAGGCTGACGCCCTGGCTGTAGAGCATCCGGTAGAGGTAATGATCGGGCGCCAGCAGCAGTTCGGTGGCGTTGGTCCAGGGCCGGTCCTCGGCGAACCAGGCAGGGTCGGTGTGCCCGTGCGGGCTGACGATGGGCAGGTGCTCGACCGACGCGAACAGGTCGCGCGCGATTGTGCGAGTGCCGGGATCGGCGGGGAGCAGGCGGTCGGGGTGGAGGTGCAGGGGAACCATGGGATACTCCGTGGATCAAACCAGCGCGTCGCGGACACGCCCGGAAAGAATGGGGCCGAGCGCCCGCACAACAGCGTTGCGGAAGGGGGCGGCGTTGGCGAGCGCCGGCGAAAACACCGCGTCGAGCGACAGCATCGCCTCGGCAAGTGCCGACGCGTCGTCCGCCGAGCCAGCCCGCGCCAGCAGCTCGTCGGCAAGCGGGTCGGTGACCGTGTCGCCCTGTGCCGCACGCTCGCGCAGGAAGCCGATCCAGCCAGCAACCGCGACGCCGATCCGCTCGACCGGGCGACCGGCCGCGACCTGCTCCGCTGCTGTATCGAGCAGGCGGTAGGGCAGCTTCTTGGACCCGTCCCAGGCGATCTGGGCCAATTGGTGCCGGATGGCCGGATTGCGGAACCGTTCGAAGACAGAGGCGGCATAGGCAGTCGGGTCCAGCCCCGCCGTGCCGCGAAGCGTCGGCAGCACCTCATCGCGGACCAGCGCCTGGACGAACGCCGACAGCTCCGGGTCACCCATCGCGGCCGAGACGCTGTCATGACCGAGCAGCAGCCCCAGATAGGCGAGCGTCGAGTGCGATCCGTTCAGCACCCGCAGCTTGGCTTGTTCCCAGGCGGCGACATCGGCCGCCAACGTCACGCCCGCGCTGGCCAGGTCCGGCAAGCCGGGCAGCGGCACGTCCTCCAGCACCCATTGCACAAACGCCTCGCGCTGCACGGCAGCAGCGTCCTCGACGCCCAGCGCTTCTGCCGCGCGGGCGAGATGCGCCGCGTCGGTGGCTGGCGTGATCGAGTCCACCATGGAGTTGGGGAAGGCGACCTCGGCCGCGATCCAGTCGGCCAGCGCCTTGTCGCGGGTCGCGGCCAACGCGATGGTGGCCGCCCGCAGCTTGGCGCCGTTGCCGGCCATGTTGTCGCAGCACAACACCGCGAACGGCGGGATGCCCGCCGACGCCCGCGCCGCCAGGCCCTCGACCAGCCAGCCCACCAGGCTGCGCGGGTGAGCCGGGCTGCCCTGGTCGTGAACGATGTCCGGGTGATCTAGGTCGAGCGTGCCATCGCCGCGCAGGCAATAGCCCTTCTCCGTCACCGTGCTGGTGATGATCCGGACCGCCGGGTCGGCAAGCAGGTCGCGCAGACGCGCCTCGTCACCCGGACCCACATAGGCGCGGTGGGCGCCGATGACCTGAACGGACGGCTCTTGGTCGAGCACGGACACGCTGTAGAGCCCATCCTGCGCGCGCAGCGCCTCCACCGTGCCGCCCGACCGCAGCGACACCGCCGCGATGCCCCAGCGCGGATCACTCGCCAGCAGCCGGTCGACGTACCACGCGCCATGCGCCCGATGGAACGCGCCCGGGCCGAAATGCACGATCCCGACCGCGACAGAGGCCGGATCATATGAAGGACGAGCGACCGCGGCCGGTAAGTCTTGCAGCAACGCGGCAGACAGGCGGGTCATAGCGTCACACCGCGCTGCCGGCCTTTACCGCATGTCGGAGCGTTCCGCCGACGATTGAAACGGGGCCGACGGGGCAACAGGTTGCCAGGGGAGCGGATCGCGCTTGGGCAATGCCGGTGCCCCTCATTGGCGATAAAAGACGCAGTCGGACTCATGAAAGCTTGATACGCCTGACTTGGTCGAAAAAGCCAATGCTTCCCAATGGCAACTTGGGGACAATGAAACAGATCGCTGCTGATCCGAAAGTGGCGCGGTCTGGCAGCGTGAAAACATGAAGGCGTCTGGCGCTAGACCGCGCCGCGAAAATGGGCCCGGCCATCACTGGCCGGGCCCTGAACCTCAGCGCCGCGCTGCCGCGACCGCCGTGTCGAAGTCGGTCTGGCTGATGCCGACGGCCAGCCCGGCCGGGGTTGCGGCAAAGCCGCTCACCGGCAGGCGGACATCGCCGCCCTTGCTGCTGGTCACGGTCACGAACTGATCGTCCGCGCTCTTGACCTTGCCCAGCACGTTGCCCGCACTGCCGTGAACGGCGGTGCCGGCGACCAGCAGCGCCTTTGTCTGCGCCTGCGTCTGTGCCGCTGCCTGGGCCGCCGCCGCGTCAAGGTCCGCCTTTGTGTTGCCCAGCACCAGGCCGTTCGGGCCTGTGGCGAAGTTGCCGACGGGAACGCCGACCTTGTTGGTGCCCGTGTCCACGATCGCCGTGGTCCCATTCACCTGGGCGATCGTGCCGACCGAAGCGCCGGTCGCGTCAACCACGGCCGCGCCGACCGAAACCTTGGCAGGTGCAGCCGGGGCGGCAGGGGTCGCAGGCGCGGCTTGCTGTGCGCCTGCGGCGGGCGCGGCCGGAGGCGTCGCGGGTGCAGGGCTGGTCTGTGCCAGCGCGGTGCCCGCGCTTAGCAGGGCGGCCGCACCAACGGCGAAAAGCGTGTTACGCATTAACTCACTCCTTCGTTAATCGCGAAAGGAGGTACGCGTTTCGATACGCTTCCGTTCCATCAACGTCCCACGCCGGTATATTCCAGCCCGGCAGAGCGCACCTGTTCCGGGTCGAAGATGTTGCGCAGGTCGACCACGACAGGCGCGGCGAGCAGCGACTTGATCCGCTTCAGGTCGAGCGCGCGGAACGCATCCCACGGGGTGACCACGACCACCGCGTCCGCGCCCTCGATTGCCTCATAAGGCCCGGTGGCGTACTCGATGTCGGGCAGCAGCGGACGGGCCTGTTCGGTTGCTTCGGGGTCGAACGCGCGCACGCTCGCACCGGCGTCGGTCAGCGCCTGCACCACCGCAATCGCGGGGCTGTCGCGCATGTCGTCGGTGTTCTGTTTGAAGGCGAGGCCGAGCACCGCAACCGTCTTGCCGCGGATGGAACCGCCCATCGCCGCGATCACCTTGCGCCCCATTGCCCGCTTGCGCTGGTCGTTGACCGCCACCACCGCTTCGACGATCCGCTGCGGCGCTTCATAGTCCTGGCTGGTCTTGAGCAGCGCCAGCGTGTCCTTGGGGAAGCACGATCCGCCATAGCCGGGGCCGGCATGGAGGAACTTGGACCCGATCCGGTTGTCGAGCCCGATGCCGCGCGCGACCTCCTGCACATTGGCACCGACCCGCTCGCACAGGTCCGCGATCTCGTTAATAAAAGTGATCTTGGTCGCGAGGAAGGCGTTCCCCGCGTACTTGATCAGCTCGGCCGTGCGCCGCCCGGTGACCAGGATCGGCGCCTGGTTGAGGTATAGCGGCCGATAGACCTGGCGCATGACCTCCGTCGCGCGCGTGTCCTCCGACCCAATCACGATGCGGTCAGGACGCTTGAAGTCGTCGATCGCGGCGCCTTCCCGCAGGAATTCGGGGTTGGAGACGACCCCGAACTCGGCCTGGGGGTTGGCCTCGCGGATAATGCGCTGGACCTCGTCGCCCGTGCCGACCGGCACCGTCGATTTCGTCACCACCACCGTATAGCCGGTGATCGCCTCACCGATCTCCTTGGCGGCGCCGAACACATAGCTCAGGTCCGCATGGCCGTCGCCGCGGCGTGCCGGCGTGCCGACCGCGATGAACACCGCGTCCGCGTCCTTGACCCCGTCGGCAAGGCTGGTGGTGAAGCGCAGGCGGCCCGCCTTGACGTTGCGCTCGACCAGGTCGTCGAGCCCAGGCTCATAGATCGGCATCACGCCGGCCAGCAGCCGTTCGATCTTGCTTGCGTCCTTGTCGACGCAGCATACGTCGTGACCGAAGTCGGCAAAGCAGGCCCCGGATACCAGGCCGACATAGCCCGATCCGATCATGGTGATGCGCAAAGCTTGACCCCTTCTTAACCTATGCTCGTCCCTGACCAGGCTCTAGCGTCCCGGCTGGCCGGTGGAAACCGCGGCCGGCCCCGCAAATTTCAGCGGGTAAATTGCTCGAAGATGTGCGCCGGGCCCTGTCGTCCGTGCAGCACCTCCGCCACCGCGTCGAGCAATGGCGTGTCGACATGGCCGCAATGCGCCTCCAGCGTGTCCACAGCCCGCACGCCCTCGGCGACGAAGTCGGAGCGGACCAGGTCGATCGGGATGCCTTTGCCCATCATCAGGCCAATGGTGCGATTGCGGCTGGTATCGCAGAGCCCGGTCAGCAGGATGTCGCCAACCCCCGAAAAGCTCCACAGCACATCCGGGTGGCACCCCATCGCGTCCAGGACCCGGCGCAGTTCCTTGATGACCAGGGTCGCGGCCATATAAGTCGTATTCTCCGACGGACCCGTCGATCCGACCAGCCCGAGTGCGATCGCGTAGACATTCTTAAGCGCGCTGGCGATGTCGACCGACGCGGCGGACGGGATCGCGTCCAGCGCCAACGCGCCACCCCCGAACAGATCCGTTACTCGCTTTCCAACGGTCGGGTCGTCCGCACCGCACGTCATCCCAGACCATTCACCCAGGAACAGCGGGCGGGAAAAGGTCGGGCCCTTCAACGCGACATAGCTCACATCGGGCGCGACCTGCCGGAACAGCTCGGCAAAGGTGAAGTGGTCGGGATGAAGGCCCTTGATCAGGTTGACGACCACGGTGCCCGGCGCCGCGCCCGCGCCGATCTGGCCGGCATACTCGTCCATGACCTTTGACGGGAAGGCGAGAAACAGCACCTGGGCCCCGAGGACGTTCTCCAGCGATGCCGTGGCGCTGATCAGCGGGTTGAGCGTGTGGCCGGGGAAGAAGCGGCTATTTTCCCGCGTTGTGTTGATCAGCTCGGCTTGCTCGGGCGTGCGGCACAACAGGCGCACGCTGTTGCCACCCCGCGCAAGCGCGGTGGCAATGGCGGTGCCGAACGATCCGGCGCCGAGCACGGCGATGTCAGCATTGTTGACGGGGCTGGTCATGCGGGCGCTCTCTACCTTGCCTCGCCCCCATGTCCACCGGCGCCCAGTGGCGATGCGATAGCCCGGGCTGGGGGCGAGGCGGCGGTTAGCGGTCCCGCCGGATGCCCATCAACTCGGGAAGCGCCGACCAAGCGATCCGGATACGGCTATCCCCGATCGAAGCCGATCGCTTCCGCCGGGACGACGTGGGCGATCATGGGCAGGATCTCCTCAACGGAAAAACGGTGCCATTCGGCGGACATGGACGAACAAACGTCCTCGGCAATGACGACGTCATAGGACAGCTCCCATGCCGATCGCGCGGTGGACTCGACGCCCATGTTGGTCGCGATACCGCCGATCACGACAGTTCGAATGCCCCGGCGTCGTAGCAGCAGGTCGAGGTCGGTGCCTGTAAACGCGCCCCAATGATGTTTCAGAACGACCAGGTCGTCTGGCTGGCGCAGCCCCTCCACAAACGTCTCGAAGCCGGGCGGCGTGCCTTCGGCGGGCAACGACGGCTTGTCCGCCGCCCCGCTCGGGCCGTTGTGCCGGTCGAGCGCGACGTGCACCAGCACCACCGGCGCTCCAGCCTCGCGGAAACGGGCGGCAAGGTCCTTTGCACGCTCCACGACGATGGACCCGACAAGGGGTGCCTTGTTGTCGGTCGCGATACCTTGTTGCAGGTCGATCAGGATCAGGGCGGTGGTGCGGGGGTCATAGGTGGGCATGGCCGCTCAACCTGCAGCCACCTGTCCCCGTTCCCGTCACAATGGATCGGGGTGGAGGTATAGATAGCCCTCGTCGAACTCGGCGAGGCGGCGCAGGCCGGGAAGATCGTGAATGGTGACGCGCGCACCCGAGAATGACATCAGTCCTCGCTCGCGCAGCACGCGCAGCATCCTGTTGACGTGCACCGGGGTAAGTCCGACGCACTCGCTCAGGTGCACCTGCTTCAGCGGCAGGGTATAGCCACTCTCGTCCGCCATCCCGATCAGGCCGAGGCGAACCTGCAACTCGCAGATCAACGCCGCTAGCCGCTGTTCGGCGGAGCGCTGGCCCAGCGACAGCTCCCATTCGCGATGAATGGCGGCGTCGAGGTTGGTAGTGAACCAATAGATGCGCGTCAGGCGGGGATGGGTACGTGTCAGGTCTTCCAGCTTTTCGTGCGACACGGTCGCAACGGTGCAGTCACTCATCGCCGCGATGTCATGGTCAAGCCGCTTGAGCGCAAAAGAATGAAGGTCCGCGAAGTCGCCCGGCACCGCAACCTCGGTCACCTGGCGGCGTCCGTTTGCCATGTCCTTGTACCGGCTGAGGAAGCCATCCAGCAGCAAGGTGCTGTTTTCCAGCCGCCGGCCCGCCCGAATCAGCATGGTGCCTGCAGATATTTGAACGGGAACGTCAGGCAGGCTCCGGATCGCCGCTTCCTCCTCTGCCGAGATGAAATGGCGCGCGCGAAGCCTGTTGAGGTGACGTTCGATCAAACCGTCAACGTCCGCCATGTTTATGGAACATCCTTCGATACGCGAACCTGCCGTGCCGCTGGTGCCTCACTGTGCCCGATGCGCGACCAGGTCGTCCACCACTGCGGGATCTGCGAGGGTAGAGGTATCGCCCAGCTGTGACACGTCGCCCTCCGCGATCTTGCGCAGGATGCGCCGCATGATCTTGCCCGACCGCGTCTTCGGCAGACCGGGCGCGAACTGAAGCGCATCGGGCGCAGCGATCGGGCCGATCTCACGCCGCACATGAGTGCGTAGTTCGGCCCGCAACTCCTCCGATCCTTCCACGCCGGCGTTCAGTGTGACGAACGCGTAGATGCCCTGGCCCTTCACATCGTGCGGCATGCCGACCACGGCGGCCTCGGCAACCTTGGGGTGAAGCACCAGCGCGCTTTCCACCTCCGCGGTGCCCATTCGATGGCCCGACACGTTGATGACGTCGTCGACCCGGCCGGTGATCCAGTAATAGCCGTCCTCATCGCGCCGGCAGCCATCGCCGGTGAAATAGGTGCCGGGGTAAGTGGTGAAATAGGTCTGGAAAAAGCGTTCGTGATCGCCCCAGACGGTGCGCATCTGGCCGGGCCAACTCTGCGTCAGCACCAGGTTGCCCGACGTTGCGCCTTCCAGCACCCGGCCCGTTTCGTCCACCAGTTGCGGGTCGACGCCCGGCAGCGGCCGGGTCGCGGAGCCCGGTTTCAGCGCGGTGGCGCCGGGCAGGGGGGAGATCATGATCCCGCCGGTCTCGGTCTGCCACCAGGCGTCCACGATCGGGCAACGGCCGTCGCCCGCCAACTCATGGTACCAGCGCCACGCTTCCGGGTTGATCGGCTCCCCGACCGATCCCAGCAGCCGCAGCGACGCGCGACTGGTCCGCTTCACCGGCTCGTCACCATCCTTCATCAGCGCGCGCAAAGCCGTGGGCGCGGTGAATAGCGTGTTCACTCGATGCCGGTCGACCACCTGCCAGATCCGGCTCGCATCGGGCCAGTTCGGCAGCCCTTCATACATCAGCGTCGTCGCACCATTGGCGAGCGGGCCGTAGAGGATATAGCTGTGCCCGGTGACCCAGCCGATGTCGGCCGCGCACCAGAACACCTCACCGGGCCGGTAATCGAAGCACCATTCGTGGGTCAGGCTAACCCACAGGAGGTAGCCGGCGCTGGTGTGGAGCACGCCCTTGGGCTTCCCGGTCGAGCCAGAGGTGTAAAGGATGAAGAGCGGGTCTTCGGCGTTCATCGGCTCGGGCGGGCAGTCGGCGGCTACCGACGCAGCAGCCTCATGGTACCAGATGTCGAGCGGTCCCATCGGCACGTCGGCCCCGGTGGCACGCACCACCACGACGCGTTCCACCGATGGGGCGCGCTGCACCGCCGCGTCGACATTAACCTTCAGCGGGATACGCTTGCCGCCCCGGCGGCCCTCATCGGCGGTAACCACCACGCGGGAGTCGCAATCGATGATGCGCCCCGCAATGGCTTCCGGGCTGAATCCGCCGAACACGACGGAGTGGATCGCGCCGATCCGCGCACAGGCGAGCACGGCAAAAGCCGCCTCCGGGATCATGGGCATATAGATCGTGACCCGATCGCCCTTGGCCACCCCTTGCGCCTTCAGCACATTGGCGAAGCAGCAGACCTCACCATGCACCTCGCGATAGGTAAAATGGCGCGGCTCCTCGCTCGGCTCATCGGGTTCCCAAATGATGGCAGTGGTATCGCCGCGCTCTGCCAGATGCCGGTCCAGGCAGTTTGCGGTGACGTTCAGCACGCCGTCGGCGAACCAGCGGATGCCGAAATCCGCTTCGTCGAAGGACCATTCGCCCCCCTTGCGCGGTGTCTTGATCCAGTCGAGCCGGCCCGCCTGCTCCAGCCAGAACGCGTCGGGATCCGCGCGGGCGGCCTCATACATGGCAGCATAGCCCGACTCGTCCAGTGTCGCCCGATCTGCCCAATATTCGGGGACGGGGTACAACTCCTCGGACATCAGCGCTCTCCTGCCTGGTTGCTTTTCGCCTAGCCGCCTGAAAGGAGGGGCGCAAACACGCAGGAGAGCGCATGTCTTCGACCCTGGAAGAACTGGCCCGCCGTCGCGAGGCGGCCCGCCTTGGCGGCGGTGAAAAGCGCATCGCGGCGCAGCATGCCAAGGGCAAGCTGGCCGCGCGCGAGCGGCTGGACGTCCTGCTCGACGAGAACTCGTTCGAGGAGCTCGACATGTTCGTCGAGCACAACGCCATCGACTTCGGCATGGCGGACCAGGTGATCCCGGGCGACGGCGTGGTGACCGGATCGGGCACCATCAACGGCCGGCTGGTATTCGTGTTCAGCCAGGATTTTACGGTGTTCGGCGGCTCCCTGTCGGAGCGGCACGCAGGCAAGATGTGCAAGATCATGGACATGGCCATGAAGGTCGGCGCGCCCGTGATCGGCCTGAACGATTCGGGCGGCGCCCGTATCCAGGAAGGTGTCGCCTCGCTCGGCGGCTATGCCGAGGTGTTCCAGCGCAACGTGCTGGCCAGCGGCGTGGTGCCGCAGCTCAGCCTGATCATGGGCCCGTGCGCGGGTGGCGCGGTATATTCGCCCGCGATGACCGACTTCATCTTCATGGTGAAGGACTCGTCCTACATGTTCGTCACCGGCCCCGATGTGGTGAGGACGGTGACCAACGAGGTGGTGACCCAGGAAGCGCTGGGTGGCGCGATCACGCACACGACCAAGACCAGCGTCGCCGACGTCGCATTCGAGGATGACATCGAGGCACTGCTCGCCGCGCGCGATTTCGTGGATTTCCTGCCCGCCTCCAACCGGTCCGGGCTGCCGGAGCGGCCGACCAGCGATCCCTGGGACCGCATCGAGCACAGCCTCGACACGCTGATCCCGGCCAATGCCAACCAGCCCTATGACATGCACGAGGTCGTTCGGAAGGTTGTGGACGAAGGCGACTTCTTCGAAGTTCAGCCCGCCCACGCCGCCAACATCATCTGCGGTTTCGGCCGGATCGAGGGCCGGACCGTCGGGATCGTCGCCAACCAGCCAACCGTGCTGGCGGGCGTGCTCGACATCAATTCGTCCAAGAAGGCGGCGCGCTTTGTCCGCTTCTGCGACGCGTTCGACATCCCGATCGTGACGTTCGTGGACGTGCCCGGCTTCCTCCCCGGCACGGCGCAGGAGCATAACGGCATCATCAAGCACGGCGCCAAGCTGCTCTTCGCCTATGCCGAGGCGACCGTGCCCAAGATCACCGTGATCACGCGCAAGGCTTATGGGGGCGCCTATGACGTGATGGCCTCCAAGCACCTGCGCGGCGATCTCAACTATGCCTGGCCCACGGCCGAGATTGCGGTGATGGGCGCCAAGGGCGCGGTGGAGATCATCTTCCGCGGCCGCACGCCCGAGGAGATCGCGGAGCGCACCGCGGAATATGAGTCGCGCTTTGCGAACCCGTTCGTGGCCGCGTCCAAGGGCTTCATCGATGAGGTAATCCAGCCCCACTCGACCCGCCGCCGCATTGCGCTGGGCCTGCGCAAGCTGCGCGGCAAGGCGCTCGAAAATCCGTGGAAGAAGCACGACAACATCCCGTTGTGAGGCGCCCTCCGGTACATTACAATGTGATTGTAAGGAGAGCGCCATGCAGAATGCCCGGGTGACATTTCTGACGACCCCCGACCGCAAAGCCGCGATCGAGGCGAAGGCTGCCAGCCTTGGCGTGTCGAGCGGCGAGTATATCCGGCTGGCGGTCGACAATTTCGACCGGATTTCGGCCAAGGAGGAGGTCGAGCTTGCGGCGCTTGCGGCGGAACTCAACGCCGCAGTCCCTGCGATGCGCGCCTCGCTCAACCGCTCCAACCTCGTGCTGGAAGACCTCCATGCCGAGATGAACCAATTCTTCCAGGACCGGGGCATCGCCTGATGAGCACCATCAGCGACGTTTTCGCTGCGCTGAAGAAGGTCATGCTGTTGCAGGAGGACGTCGCCCGTCTGCAACGCAACGTCGAAGCCATGGCGTCCGACGTTCGGCGGACGCGAGACTATGCCGATGGGATCGACCGCCGCGTGGTCCGGCTGGAGACGCTGGTGGAAGTGGCGGCCGCACAACGCGGGCGCGATGTGCCGAGGATCGAGGGATGACGCTGGGCCGCCTCAACCATGTCGGCGTCGCCACGCCATCGATCGAGCGATCGATCGAAACCTATCGCACCCTTCTGGGTGCCGTCACGATCGGGGAGCCTTTCGACCTCTCGGCCCAGGGCGTGAAGGTCTGTTTCATCGACACGCCGAACACGCAGATCGAGTTGATCGAGCCTTACGACGACAGCTCACCCATCGCCGGCTTCCTGCGCAAGAACCCGGCCGGCGGACAGCACCACCTTTGCTTCGAGGTGCCCGACATACAGGTGGCGGTCGCCGACCTGAAGGCAAAGGGCGCGACCCTGCTCGGGGAGCCGCGTATCGGGGCGCATGGCACGCCCATCGTTTTCATGCACCCGCGCGATATGGGTGGCGTTCTGATTGAGCTGATGGAAACGCCGCAGGGGGATCACTGATGTCGGAGCACATCCTAGTCGACCGGCGCGGCGACGTGCTGGTGATGTCGCTGAATCGCCCCGACCGACTTAATGCCGCGCCGCCTGCCATGTTCGTCGAGCTGCGGGAAGCGCTGGCCGATCTCGCCGGCGCACGCGCGGTGCTGATCCGGGGTGAGGGGCGAGGCTTCTGCTCGGGTGCGGATGTAGCGTTGGGCGCGCTCTCCGCCGACGATCCGGGCGAGGCCACCTTCGCCGCACTCACAACGGGTTACAATCCGACGCTGGAAGCGATCGCGAGCCTGGCTGTGCCCGTCGTCACTGCGGTTCGCGGCCCGGCGGCCGGCATTGGTTGTTCGCTGGCGTTGTCGGGTGACTTCTGCATTGCGTCCGACACCGCCTACTTTCTCCAAGCGTTCGTCAACATTGGCCTGGTCCCGGATGGTGGCGCCACATGGATGCTCCCCCGCCTGATCGGGCGTGCTCGTGCGGCGGAGATGATGATGCTGGGCGAGCGCGTGCCCGCGTCTAAGGCGCATGACTGGGGCATGATCCACCAGGTCGTGCACGATGACATGCTCGACGCGCGCTCGCTGGCGCTGGCGGAGCGGCTGGCAGCGGGGCCTACCGTTGCGCTCGGCCTGATGCGCCGTGCCGTGCACCGCGCCATGGAAACGGATTACGCCGCAGCCCTGTTGGCCGAGGCGGAGGCGCAACGCGCCGCGCGCGGCACGGCCGATGCACGCGAAGGTGGCCAGGCGTTCTTGCAGAAACGCGCGCCTGGGTTCACGGGAGCCTGATGGCCGAGATTGAAATCAACTCGGGAGAGGATGCAGGCAGCGTTCCGCCTGCGCGAAACCTTCCCGAACCTACCCCGCAGCCGACGCTGTCCGATTGGCAGGCGCTCGCCGCCAAGGAAGTGAAGGGGGCGGAGCTTACCTGGCACACGCCCGAAGGGATCGACGTCAAGCCATTGTATACGGCTGAGGACGTCACGGCCGACCCCGGCCTGCCAGGTTTCGCACCGTTCACGCGTGGCGTACGCGCGTCCATGTATGCGGGGCGTCCCTGGACCATCCGCCAATATGCCGGCTTCTCGACCGCTGAGGAGTCGAACGCATTTTACCGCCGCAACCTCGCTGCCGGGCAAAAGGGGCTGTCGGTCGCCTTCGATCTCGCGACGCACCGCGGCTATGACAGCGACCACCCGCGGGTCGTCGGCGATGTCGGCAAGGCGGGCGTCGCAATCGACAGCGTCGAGGACATGAAGATCCTGTTCGACGGGATCCCGCTCGATCAGATGTCGGTCAGTATGACCATGAACGGCGCAGTGATCCCCATCCTCGCCTTCTTCATCGTCGCGGGCGAGGAGCAGGGCGTGCCTCAGCGCCTGCTCGACGGGACCATCCAGAACGACATCCTCAAGGAGTTCATGGTCCGCAACACGTACATCTACCCGCCCGAGCCCTCGATGCGAATTATCGCGGACATCATCGCCTACACCTCTGCAGAGATGCCGAAATTCAACAGCATCTCCATCTCCGGCTACCATATGCAGGAAGCCGGCGCGACGCAGGTGCAGGAGCTCGCCTTCACCATCGCCGACGGTAGAGAATATGCGAAGGCGGCGATGGCGGCCGGGCTCGACATCGACAAGTTTGCCGGGCGCCTCAGCTTCTTTTTTGCGATCGGCATGAACTTCTTCATGGAGGTGGCGAAGCTCCGTGCTGCGCGGACGCTGTGGCACCGGGTGATGACGGAGCTGGGCGCCAAGGACGAGCGCTCCAAGATGCTGCGCACCCATTGCCAGACCAGCGGCGTGTCGCTCCAGGAGCAGGACCCGTACAACAACGTCATCCGCACGACGGTGGAGGCACTTGCCGCGGCGCTGGGCGGCACCCAGTCGCTCCACACCAACGCGCTGGACGAGGCGATTGCGCTTCCGACCGATTTCTCCGCCCGCATAGCCCGCAATACCCAGCTTGTGCTGCAGGAGGAAACAGGAATCACCAACGTCGTCGATCCCCTGGGCGGCAGCTATTATGTCGAGAGCCTGACGCAAGAGCTGGTCACAAGGGCCTGGGAAATCATCGAAAGGGTCGATGCCGAAGGCGGCATGGCAAAGGCCGTCGCTGCCGGCTGGCCCAAGGCGATGATCGAGGAAGCCTCTGCCGCCCGTGCCGCTGCGGTCGACAGGGGTGAGACGGTAATCGTCGGCGTCAACAAGTACCGCCCGTCCGAGGACACCGCCGTGGACGTGCTCGACATCGACAATCATGCCGTGCGCGAGGCGCAGGTGCGCCGCCTGGAACAGCTTCGGGCGAACCGGGATGAAGCTGCTGCGTTGGCAGCGCTCAACGCCCTGCGCATCGGCGCGATGGGCTCGGGCAACCTTCTCGCGCTTTCCGTCGACTGCGCCCGCGCTCGCTGCACGCTAGGCGAGATCAGCGCGGCGATGGAGGTTGCATTTGGCCGCCACGCGACCCGGCCGACGCCCGTGTCCGGCGTTTACGGCGGCGCTTACGCGGACGACGCTCGCTGGGATCGGTTGCGCAATGGCGTCGACGCCACCGAGCGGCGGCTTGGCCGCAAGCCCCGGATGCTGGTCGCCAAGATGGGGCAGGACGGGCATGATCGGGGCGCGAACCTCGTTTCCTCTATGTTCGGCGACCTGGGCTTCGAGGTCGTGCCCGGCCCCTTGTTCCAGACCCCGGCGGAGGCCGCGCAACTCGCGATCGACAGCGGTGTCGACGTGGTGGGCGCCTCCAGCCTGGCGGCCGGACACAAGACGCTCATCCCCGAACTGATCGGTCATCTGCGCGACGCGGGCCGCGCCGACATTCGCGTGATTGCGGGCGGCGTGATCCCGGCGCAGGACTATCAGGCGTTGCGCGATGCCGGTGTCCAGGCGATCTTTGGCCCCGGCACCAACCTGATCAACGCCGCCGAGGAGGTGCTGCGCCTGCTCGGTCACAACATGCCGCCGCGAGAGGAAGCCGCAGAGTGAAAGCTGCCATGCTGTCACTGATCCTGCTCGCCGCGCCCGTTGCGGCGCAGACCCAGCACTCGCTCAATGCCCAGGCCGGCGCCGATTATCGCCGCGCCGACGCTCAGCTCAATGCGCAATACCGCGCAACCATGGCGCAGGCGCGCCGGGGAGGCGGAAAGGATGCCTCGCTGTTGCTCGCCTCGCAGCGCGCCTGGCTCCAGTATCGAGACAGCGAATGCAACCGCGTTGCTGCTCGATATGAGGGCGGCTCGATGCAGCCAATGCAGCACTCCGCCTGCCTTGCGCAGCTGACCCGTCTCAGAACCCGTGAACTCAAGGGCGATCCCCACTGATGCTTCGTACCGACTGGACCCGCGCCGAAATCCGCGCGCTGTTCGACCTGCCCTTCACTGAACTCGTGTTCCGCGCCGCGCAGGTGCATCGGGCGCACCAGGCCGCCGATGAGGTGCAATTGTGCACGCTGGTGTCGATCAAGACCGGCGGCTGCCCGGAGGATTGCGGCTATTGCTCGCAGTCCGCGCACCATGGTTCGGGGCTCAAGGCCGAGAAGCTGATGGACGTGAACAGCGTCCTGTCCGCCGCCGCGGAAGCAAAGGCGGCGGGCTCACAGCGTTTCTGCATGGGCGCCGCCTGGCGTAGCCCCAAGGAGCGCGACATGCCCAAGGTGGTCGCGATGATCGAGGGCGTGAAGGCGATGGGCCTGGAAACCTGCATGACTTTGGGCATGCTCGACGAGGGTCAGGCGAAGACGCTCGCGGACGCTGGCCTCGACTATTACAACCATAATCTCGACAGCTCGCCCGAATATTATGAACAAGTCACGAGCACGCGCACCTATCAGGACCGGCTCGACACGCTCGAAAACGTCCGCAACGCAGGCGTCAGCGTCTGCTGCGGCGGCATCGTCGGCATGGGCGAGACGCGCGAGGACCGGATCGGCTTTGTCCACGCCCTCGCCACCCTGCCGCGCCACCCCGAAAGCGTGACAGTCAACGCGCTGGTGCCGATCAGGGGCACCCCGCTCGGCGACATGCTCGCTGATACGCCGATGGCGCGGGTCGACGACATCGAATTCGTCCGGGTCGTCGCCGCTGCCCGCATTTGCTGCCCCATGAGCATGGTCCGCCTGTCGGCCGGCCGTGAAAGCATGAGCGAGGCGGCGCAGGCCTTGTGCTTCATGGCGGGCGCGAACTCGATCTTCACCGGCGACAAGCTGCTCACCACCGGCAACGCTGGCGACAGCGCCGACGCCGCCCTGTTCGCGAAGCTGGGCCTGCGCGCGATGGAGGGCGAGGAGCCGATGCGGGTGGCGGCGGAGTGATCATTCTGTTCCCCGGCAACGACCGGGGCCCAGCGCTCAACGTAATTACGTTGCGGCAGCACCGATCGGTGCTCCGCGCCGACACTGGACCCCGGCCTTTCCCGGTAACCAGGCCCGCTTAGGAGAGAAGGCGTGTTCAAGAAGATCCTGGTCGCCAACCGCGGTGAGATCGCCTGCCGCATCATGCGAGCCGCCAAGCGGATGGGCATCGCCACTGTCGCAGTCTATTCCGACGCCGACGCCCGCGCACCGCACGTCCTGCTGGCCGACGAGAGTGTGCGCTTGGGCCCGGCACCCGCGGCCGAAAGCTATCTCAAGGCCGAGCTGATCCTGCTTGCCGCCAAGGAGACCGGTGCCGACTGCATCCACCCGGGCTATGGTTTCCTGTCCGAACGCGAGAGCTTCGCACGCGCCTGTGCCGACGCGGGCATCGCCTTTGTCGGCCCACCGCCGAAGGCGATCGCAGCGATGGGCGACAAGATCGAGTCCAAGAAGCTTGCCAAGCAGGCGGGCGTCAACGTCGTCCCTGGTTACCTGGGTGAGATCGCCGACACGGACGAGGCGGTGCGGATCGCGACCGACATCGGCTATCCTGTGATGATGAAGGCCTCAGCCGGCGGCGGCGGCAAGGGCATGCGCCTCGCCTGGTCCGAGCAGGACGTGCGCGAAGGGTTCGAGGCGACCAAGCGCGAGGGTCTCGCCAGCTTCGGCGACGACCGCGTCTTCATCGAAAAGTTCATCGAAAGCCCACGCCATATCGAGATCCAGGTGCTGGGCGACCAGCACGGCAACATCGTCTATCTCGGCGAGCGCGAATGCTCCATCCAGCGCCGCCACCAGAAGGTGGTGGAAGAAGCGCCATCGCCCTTTGTCACGCCCGAAATTCGCCGCGCGATGGGTGAGCAGGCCGTCGCCTTGGCTCGCGCGGTGGGCTACCACTCCGCGGGCACGGTCGAGCTGATCGTCTCGGGCGCCGACACGACGGGGCAGGGGTTCTACTTTTTGGAGATGAACACCCGCCTGCAGGTCGAGCACCCCGTCACCGAAGCGATCACCGGCCTCGACCTGGTCGAGCAGATGATCCGCGTCGCGGCGGGCGAGCGGCTGGCTTTCGGACAGGACGACATCAAGCTCAACGGCTGGGCGATCGAGAACCGCGTCTATGCCGAGGACCCGTATCGCGGCTTCCTGCCCAGCATCGGCCGGCTGACCCGCTACGCCCCGCCACAGGCGTCCGCCCACCAGCAGCCGCTCGGCAGTGTCGCCGACGCCTATGTCCGCGTCGACGACGGCGTGACCGAGGGCGGCGAAGTGTCGATGTTCTATGACCCGATGATCGCCAAGCTCATCACCTGGGCGCCGACCCGCGAAGAAGCCGCGGACCTGCAGGTGTCCGCCCTCGACGCCTTCGAGCTGGACGGCGTCGGCAACAACATCGACTTCTTGTCGGCGTTGATGCAGCACCCGCGCTTCCGCGCAGGGGCGCTCACGACGGGGTTCATCGCGGAAGAATATCCGGACGGCTTCACCGGCGCCCCCGCCGCGCCCGATCTTGTCCAGGCGCTTGCGGGCATCGCTGCCTTCGCCGCGACCGCCGAAGCCGACCGCGCCCGCCGCGTCGACGGCCAGCTCGGCCGACGACTGCGGCCACCCAGCGAGTGGGTGGTGCGCATCGCGGGTCGAGAGCATCAGGTCCTGCTTGCGCCAGACACGCTGGTGATCGACGGCGAGGAGGCAGACCTGTCGATCGAATACACCCCCGGCGACCGGTTGGTTCATGCCGAATGGAACGGCGCGCCGCTGTCCGTTCGGCTCGCCCGCACCCGCACCGGCTTTCGCCTCACCACCCGTGGTGCCAGCCACATCGCGCGCGTGCTGCCGGCGCATGTCGCCCCTTATGCGCGCCATCTGATCGAGAAGGTGGCGCCCGACCTCAGCCGTTTCCTGATCGCGCCCATGCCGGGTTTGCTCGTGCGCCTCGATGCAAGGGCGGGAGACAAGGTGCAGCCCGGCCAGCCGCTAGCGGTGGTCGAGGCGATGAAGATGGAGAACATCCTGCGCGCGGAGAAGGCGGGCACGATCAAGTCGGTGCAGGTTGAAGCAGGCGCGAGCTTGGCGGTCGACCAGGTCATCCTGGAGCTGGAATAGGACCGCCGGGCGACAAATTGCGACACAATTGCGCTGGACTGGATCAGGTGTGCTGTTCACACACCACGCCCATGTTCCGCCCCCGCGCGCTCCTTCTATTCTCCGTGTCGGCCAGCGTCGCACTGGCCGGCTGCACGGTTGGCCCCAATTATCGGCCGAGCACGCCTGCCGAACTCGGCATTCCTGACGCATGGTCGGTTCCGGCGGCGGCCAGGGCCGACAATCTCACCCGCTGGTGGGACCGGTTCGACGATCCGGTGCTGGGCGAGCTGGTGGAGGCCGCGCGCGCGGGCAATACCGACCTCGCCCAGGCGGTCGGGCGCCTGCGCCAGGCGAGGGAGTCGCTGGTCCAGTCGCGCTCTCAACTGCTGCCGACCGTGTCGGGCTCGGCAGGTTACAATCGCTCATTCAACCTGGTCGGCGGCAGCAGCAACCTGACTCTTCCCGACGGCACGGTGACCACCATCTCGCGCTCGGCGGGTGACAGCTTTTCGCTCGGGCTTGACGCGCAATACCAGCTTGGCCTGTTCGGGGAGGTGCGCCGAACGGTGGAGGCGACGCGGGCGGAGGAACAAGCCGCCGGCTATGACTATGCCGCGGTGCTTGTCTCGGTCGAGAGCGACATTGCCCGCAATTACGTCCTAGTCCGCGCCTTTCAGGCACAGATTGCCAACGCCCGCGCCAGCCTGCGCATCCAGGACGACAATCTGGAGATTGCCGGTTTCCGCGTACAAGCCGGCCTTGTCTCCTCCACCGATGTCGAACAGGCGCGCAGCCAGCGGGCGCAGACGGCGGCGACGATCCCCAGCCTGGAGCAACAGTATGCCGCCGCCGTCGCGCGCCTGGGCGTGCTGTCGGGCCAGGCGCCCGGCGCGCTGCGGGCTCGCATGGAGGCGACGCGGCCTATCCCGACCGCCCCGGGCGTGGTTGGCGCCGGCATCCCCGCCGACACGCTGCGCCAGCGCCCGGACGTGCTCGCGGCAGAGCGCGCACTGGCCGCCGCCACCGCGCGGATCGGCGTTGCCAAGGCGGAACTCTATCCGGCGCTCGCGATCATCGGCAACATCCAGACCAATGCCACCTCGATCGGCAATATCGGCGACGCGATCACCGGCGGCCTGTTTGCCGGGCTGACCCAGGCCATCTTCAATGGCGGTCGCTTGCGCAGCCAGGTGCGTAGCGCGGAGGCTGCCGCGGACGTTGCGTTCGCCAGCTACAAGGGCACCGTGTTGTTGGCATTGGAGGACGTGGAGAACGCCATCGTCGCGCTCGACACCGCCCGCCAGCGCGAAGTGCAGTTCCGCATCGCGTTCAATGCTGCGAGCAACTCCGCGCTCCTCGCCCGCAGTCAGTACCGTACGGGCCTAACCGATTTTACGACGCTCAACCAGCAGGAAGCGGCACTGCTCAGTGCGCAGAACGGCCTGACCCAGGCGCGTTCAGACCAGGCTGCGGCCCTGATTGCGCTTTATGCGGCGCTTGGCGGCGGATGGGAGCCGGCCTCCATTCCGACCGCGGCGGCTACCCGCGCCTCCACCCCCCGCCCAACGGGAAGCAATTAATGGCAGACGAACAGCTCGACGAGTTCCTGGGCACCAAGCCCGCGCCCGCGTGGCGCCGTTGGGCCAAGTGGGTGCTGGTCGCGATTGCGGTGATCCTGCTCGCGCTGCTGCTGAAGAGCTGCTTTCGGAGCAAGGCGGACGCGGGCTACGCCACCGCGCCGGTCAGCCGCGGCAACCTGACCGTCTCCGTCTCGGCGACGGGCAAGCTCGCACCGACCAACCAGGTCACGGTCGGTTCGCAGCTCTCGGGCCTGGTCACCAAGGTCGTCGTGGACGTCAACGATCGCGTCACGGCCGGCCAGGCTTTGGCCCTGATCGATCCGCAGCAGCTCGAAGATCAGATCCGCCAGATCAACGCTCAGATTGCCGCCAACCAGGCCCAGGTCGGCCAGGCGCAGGCAACGCTCGCCCAGAGCCGTGCGCAGCTGAACCGGTTGGAGGAGGTGTACCGCCTGTCCAACAAGCGCGTGCCATCCGAAACCGAGCTTCAGGCTGGTCGCGCGGATTACCAGCGTGCGGTCGCGGCGTTGCGGGTCGCGCAGTCCAACGTCGCCGCAACCCGCGCGCAATTGGGCCAGGTGCAGACCCAGCGTGCCCGCGCCATCATCCGAAGCCCCGTCAACGGTGTCGTGCTCGCGCGGCAGGTCGATCCCGGCCAGACCGTCGCGGCGTCGTTCAACACGCCGACGCTGTTCGTGATCGCGGAGGACCTGACGCAAATGAAGCTGGAGGTCGCGATCGATGAGGCCGATGTCGGCCAGGTAAAGGTCGGCCAGAAGGCCTCGTTCACCGTGGATGCCTTCCCGGGCAAGACCTTCCCCGCGACGATCAGCCGTGTCGACCTCGGCTCCAACCTGACCGTCAGCTCGGCGACCAGCTCAGCCACCACAAGCGCCACCTCCACCACCGGGCAGGTCGTCAGCTATGCCGCCGACCTCACCGTATCGAATCCGACCTTGCAGCTGCGCCCCGGCATGACGGCGACCGCGGACATCATTACGTCGGACAAGGGCGATGCGTTGCTCGTCCCCAACGCGGCGCTGCGCTTTAAGCCGACCGCGGACGGCGCGGGCCAGGGCTCGGGCGGCGGTGGCATCACCAGCGCGCTGATCCCGCGCGGGCGCCGCGGCGGGGGCGGCAATCAACGCCAGGCGACCGTGGGCCGCGGCGGTGTGCAGACCGTATACGTCAAGGGTGCGGACGGCACGCCGCAGCCCGTGCAGGTGACGACCGGCGATACCGACGGCACGATGACGGAGATCCTGTCCGGTGACCTGAAGCCCGGGCAGCAGGTCATCACCGGTCAGCTTTCGGGCGACGATAGCGGCGGATCGAGCCGTCGCCGCAGCGCCGCCGGTGCTGGCGGTGGGAGCCGGCGCGGAGCAGGAGCAGGGGCGGGCGGTGGCCAGTAGCGCCGATCCCCTGATCCGGCTGCGCAACGTCACCAAGGCCTATGGCTCTGGCGCGACGCAGTTCCAGGCGCTGAAGGGTGTCGACCTCGACATCCAGGCGGGCGACTTCGTTGCGGTGATGGGCCCCTCGGGGTCGGGCAAATCGACGACCATGAACATCCTTGGCTGCCTGGACGTGCCCACCGCCGGTGAGTTCCTGTTTAAGGGCGTGCATATCGAGCGGCTGGACCGCGACCAGCGCGCGCTGCTTCGGCGCAAATATCTCGGCTTTGTGTTCCAGGGCTTCAATCTCCTGGCGCGCACTTCTGCTCTGGAGAATGTGGAGCTGCCGCTGCTCTATCGTGGTGACGAGAAGAAGGCGCGCCGCGCGCTGGCAATGGGCGCGCTGGAAAAGGTCGGGCTCGATCACTGGTGGGACCATACCCCCGCCGAACTGTCGGGTGGCCAGCAACAGCGCGTCGCCATCGCCCGCGCGATCGTCACCCAGCCCGACGTGCTGCTGGCCGACGAGCCCACCGGCAACCTCGACTCCGAACGCTCGGTGGAGATCATGGAGCTGCTCACCGACCTCAACCGGGCGAGCAACATTACGGTGCTGATGGTCACCCACGAACCCGACATGGCCGCCTTCGCCCGCACGGTTGTGCACTTCAAGGACGGGCTGGTGGAGCGGATCGAGCGCGCCCACCAGCAGGGCGTCGTTCCGGAGATGCATTGATGGCCTCCCTTTCGTTCCCTGGCGAGGGTCGAAGTCCAGCCCGGAGTCGCAAACCGGTGCGGAAGCATCATTCGGCACTGGGCGCCGAAGCTCGGCCCCGGCCTACGCCGGGGTGCAAGGGGTAGACATGGGCGGTACCATCCTCCTCCTGGCGCTGCGTTCCATCGCCCGGCACAAGCTGCGCTCGTTCCTGACCATTCTCGGCATCATCATCGGTGTCGGCGCGGTGGTGACCATGGTGACGCTGGGCAAGGCGACCACGGCCGCCGTCCAGAGCCAGATCAGCGCGCTTGGCACCAACATCCTCCAGATCCGCCCGGGCCAGGGCTTCGGTCGTGGCGGCGGTGGCCCGCGCCCACCCGACTTCAAGCCAGCGGACGTCACCGCCATCGCCAACCAGGTTGCTGGCGTCACCGCCGTCGCCCCCCAGGCGCAGGCGACCGCGACCGCCATCTATGAGGGCGCGAACTGGTCCACAACGGTCAACGGCACCACCGACGCGTCGTTCACTGTCCAGCCCTGGCCCCTTGTCGCCGGGCGCCGCTGGACCCCTGCGGAGGAGCAGGCGGGCAAAGCCGTGTGCATCATCGGCAACACCGTCCGCCAGAACCTGTTCCGTGGCGGCCAGGCAGTCGGCCGGCGCTTCCGCATCGGCCCGATCAGCTGCGACATCATCGGGGTGCTGTCGACGCGTGGGCAGGCGGGCTTCGGCGGCGATCAGGATGACGTGGTCGCCATGCCGATCAAGGCGGTGCAGCGCCGCTTCACCGGCAACCGTGACGTTCGCCTGATGCTGGTCGGCGTCGACCAGGCCTATTCGACTGCGGCGGTGCAGGCGTCGATTCAGGACTTGTTGCGCGAACGGCGCAACATCACGCCGGGCAAGGACGACGACTTCTTCATTTTCGATACCAAGCAGATTTCCGACACGCTGACCGGCACCACGACCCTGCTGACCCGCATCGTCGCCGCGGTCGCCGCGATCAGCCTGGTGGTCGGCGGCATCGGTATCATGAACATCATGCTGGTATCCGTGACCGAGCGCACGCGAGAGATCGGCATCCGCCTGGCCATCGGCGCGGTTGCGCGGGAGGTGCTGATGCAGTTCCTGGTCGAAGCAGTGGCGCTGTCGTGCCTGGGCGGCCTGATCGGGCTCGTGATCGCGCAGCTCGTCATCTTGATAATCACGCCGCTGATGCAGGTGCCGTTCCTGTTCGATCCTCAGATTAACGTCATCGCCTTTGCGATCTCGGCGATCATCGGTGTGGTGTTCGGGTACTTCCCGGCGCGGCGCGCGGCCTCGCTCAACCCCATCGACGCGCTGCGTCACGAATAGGCTTCGCAGGAACTGGGGCGGCGGGTTTAGGCCAGCCGCGCCCGCAGCCGTTCCAGCTCCTCAGCCGTATCGACGTCGACCAGTTCGTCCACTGGTGCGCTCACCAGCACCGCGTCGCGCAACAGGGCCCGCGCGCCTACGTCTCCGGAAAGCGCCCGCAACCTCGCGAACTGGTCACGCGTGAACAGGGCAGGGGGCTTGGCGGCGTGCCCATCGCTGGATGCCACGACGCTCGCGGCGCCTGCTGCCGCGAACAGCTGCTCGACATGAGCTGTCGTTACGCAGGGCATGTCTGCCAGCGCGACCAGCACCGCCGCTGCCCCGAGCTTATCCGCGACATCAATCCCGAGCGAAACCGACCGCCCAATACCAGCTGCTGAGTCGTCGTTCACGACTTGGCGAAAACCCAACGCCGCCAAATCCAGGCCACCAGCAGCCGTTACCGCCACCCGCTCCCGAAAAGGCAGAGCCGCCAGCGTCGCCGCCGCGACCTCACCCAGCGGGCGCCCGAACAGCTCTTGGTGGAGCTTGTGCCGGCCAGCCCCGAAGCGCGTCGAGCGCCCGGCCGCCAGCAGGACCAGGACGCTGTCCTCAATCCTCGGCATGAAAGGCGCCGACCATCGCCGCGGCGATCGACAGCGCGATCTCCGACGGCCCGATCGCGCCGATGCTGATCCCGACCGGCGCGTCGATCCGGTCGATCTGCTCCGCCGCCAGCCCCGCCGCCGCCAGCCGCTCACGCCGCGCGGCATGGCTTCGCCGGCTGCCGAGCGCGCCGACATAGGCCGCGTGGCTGTTCAGTGCCGCAATCAGCGCCGGATCGTCGATCTTGATGTCATGGCTCAGCGTCACGACCGCGGTGGCGGGGTCGGGGCGGAGCGCCTCGATCGCCTCGTCCGGCCAGCGGTCGTCCAGCACCACGCCGGGAAAGCGCTCCTCGGTCAGGAAACGTGCGCGGGGATCAACCACCGTCACCTTGATCCCCAGCGTCGTCGCGAGCTGCGCCAGCGCCTGCGCGATCTGCACCGCCCCGACGATCAGAAGACGGCGCGGAGGGGCGTATCGGTTGGCGAACACCGCGCCCGTCTCGATCGGCCGCAGGTCGCTGTGCCCGGTCGCCAGGTCCGTGGTGACGGTCAGCGCGCGTCCCTGTTCGCCCGCCTCGGCGATCCGGTCAAAGAGTTCGGGGTCGAAGCCCTCCGCGCTGACCGGCTGCACCATAACCTCGATCTCGCCGCCGCAGGGTAGGCCGACTTCCCACGCCGCGGCGTCTGCCACGCCGTATCGCTTTACCTGGAACGGCGCGCCCGCGATGACGTCCGCGGCCGTCTGCATGATGTCGCTTTCGACACAGCCGCCCGACACGGAGCCTTCGAAGCGACCATCGGCATGGACCAGCATGTGGCTGCCCCTTGGCCGCGGCGCCGATCCCCAGGTGGAGGTCACGGTGGCGATCGCCATCGGCTCCCCCGCCCATTGCCGGGCGGCCGCGATCACGCTGTCATTTTCTGCCATGTTCTCTTCTCTCAGACCGGCGGCAGGCCGGCGATAAGCTTGTCGAGCGTGACGGGAAAGTCGCGCACGCGGACCCCGCACGCGTTGAAGATCGCGTTAGCCACCGCAGCGCCCGCGCCCGAAATGCCGAGCTCGCCCACGCCCTTTGCGCCGACCTGATTGGCGCTGGTGTCCACCTCCTCGATGAAGTGGCACTCGATCGCGGGCACGTCGGCGTTCACCGCGACGTGGTATTCGCCGAAGTCCGGGTTGGCGAAGCGGCCGGTGCGCGTGTCGATCACCGCTTCTTCCTGCAGCGCATAGGCGATGCCCCACACCATGCCGCCGACCGCCTGGTTCGCCGCAGTCGCGCTGTTGAGCACGCGGCCGATGTCGAACACGCCCAGCATCCGCCGCACGCGCACTTCGCCCGTCACCACGTTGACCGCGACCTCCGCGAACTGCGCGCCGTGGCTCGCCTGGCTGGTGTCTTTCGTTTCCCCGCCAGGCATTGCCTTGCCCGTCGCCCTGATAGGCTCCCCGCGGGTCAGGTCGGCAAGCGGGGCTCGGCGCTCGCCGACGCTGACCCAGCTGTCGCGCAGTCGCAACTCTTCGGGCGCGGCGTTCATCCGGCGGCCGAGTTCGGCCAGGATGTCTTCACAGGCGAGCACGACCGCAGACCCCGCGCTGCTCGCGCCGAAAGAGCCGCCCGACCCCGCGCTCGGCGGCAATTCGCTGTCGCCGAGCCGCACGTCCACCGCATCGACCGGCAGGCCCAGCATCTCGCCCGCGACCTGCGCCAGGATCGTATAGGTGCCGGTCCCGATGTCGGTCATGTCCGTTTCGACCAGCACGCGACCGTCCGTGCCCAGCGTCACGCGCGCCTGGGCCTCGACGGTGAAGTTGCCGCGCAGCGCCGCCGCCATGCCAAGGCCGATCAGCCAGTCGCCCTCTCGCCGTGCGCCAGGGGTGGCTTGGCGCCGGTCCCAGCCGAAGCGCCGCGCACCCTCGTCATAGCAGTCCAGCAGCCGCCGCGTGGAGAAACGCTTGCCGCTCAGCGGATCGACCTCCGGCTCGTTGCGGCGACGCAGCTCGATGGGATCGAGGCCGAGCTGATGCGCCAGCTCGTCCATCGCGCACTCGATCGCGAAGGTGCCCACCGCCTCGCCCGGCGCGCGTACCGCGCCCGTTTGGGGCAGGTTGACCGTGACCAGGTCGGTGCGGAACCGGCGAAACTGGCCCGCATAAAGGGGCAGGGAGCCGAAGGGCACGGGCTCGACGAAATCGCCATGTTGGTTCTGCGCGACTACGCTTTCATGCGCGATGGCGCCTATCCGCCCGTTGCGGTCGCAGCCGATCCGGATGCGCTGCTTGGTGGGGGAGCGATGGTGGACAAGGCTCGCGGTCTGGCGCCGGGGCAGGGCTAACTTCACCGGCCGCCCGACCCGCTCCGCCGCAATCGCCGCGACGATTGCTTCCGGCCCGACCCCGGTCTTGCCACCAAAGCCGCCGCCCACGAAGGGCGCGAGCACCCGTACGCGATCCTTGTCGATGTCCAACGCGGTCGCGATCGTCCCTCGCGCTGCACCGACGATCTGGTTGCTGGTCCTGACGGTCAGCCGGTCGCCATCCCACCATGCGGTCGTGGCGTGCGGCTCCAGGGCGGCGGGAAAGTGCGCGGGCGTGGTATAGCTCTGGGCAAAGACAATTTCGGCCGCCGCCAGAGCGCCCTCAAGGTCGCCCGCATCGATGGGCGGCAGGAAGCCCTTGCCGTGGTCGCTGTCCGGCGTCTCGGCATCCGCGTCGAAGCGCCCGGCTCCCGCATCGGCTTCCACCCGCACCAGCCGCGCCGCTTCCGTCGCAGTCTGCGGCGTTTCCGCCACCACGATCGCGACCGGCTGGCCCGCATAGAAGATATCGCGCAAACCTGTCGGCGGTGCCTGGCGAGAGTTGCCGCCCTGCGCCGGCAGGCGCGGATCGTCGGTGATGACCGCCAGCACCCCCGCCACCGCCTCCGCTGCGCTCGCGTCGATGTCGGTCACTCGCCCATGCCCGATCGTGGTTCCCACGATGGCGGCATAGGCAGTACCCTCCGGCGCCTTCTCGGCGGCATAGTGGGCGGTGCCGGTTACCTTTGCCGGCCCCTCGATCCGCGGCACCCCTGCGCCCAGCACACCCTGTTCCGCCTGGGTCAGCCCAGCCGGACGGTAGGGCCCGTCCATCTTACCTTCGCGCATCGCCCAACCCCGAACCCTCGATCGCTCGCATATAGGACGATCTGCGAAGCGTTACACCGGCGGCAATTGGTCCAGCAGCTTGTCGAGCGTCAGCGGGTAGTCGCGCATCCGGACGCCAACCGCATTGTTGATCGCATTGGCGATAGCCGCGCCGGCGCCGCAGATGCCGAGTTCGCCGATCCCCTTGGCGTGGATGGGGTTGGCATGCACGTCCCGCTCGTCGAGGAAGTGAACCTCCAACGCTGGCACGTCTGCGTTCACGGGCACATGATATTCTGCTAGGTCATGATTGACGACCTTGCCGTTGCGCGGATCGTGCACGACCTCCTCGGTCAGCGCGGCACCGATGCCGAATGTCATGCCGCCCAGGCATTGCGAGCGCGCGGTTTTCTCGTTCAGGATTCGCCCTGCTGCGAAGACGCCGAGCATCCGCACCACCCGCGTTTCACCCGTGATCGCGTTCACTGCGACCTCCGCGAAGTGCGCGCCATAGCTTGCCTGGGTCGTCAGCTTGGCTTGCAGCCCTGGGGCGACCTGTCCGGTCGCGTTGATCCCGTCGCCGACCAGTTCGGCCAGCGAAACCGAGCGGTTCTCGGCGATGACGCGGCCGTCCTTCAGCGTCATGGCGCCGACCTCGACCCCCATCTTGTCGGCGATCTGTTTCTGCAGCGCCTCACAGGCGAGGTAGACCGACGACCCCGACGATGTAGCGCCCCACGATCCGCCTGACCCTGCACCGGGAGGGGCGTCGGTATCGCCCAGATGCACGGTCACGTCCTCGATCGGCAGGCCCAGCATCTCGGCCGCGATCTGGGCGAGAATAGTGTACGTGCCCGTGCCGATGTCTGTCATGTCGGTTTCGACAATGGCGTGGCCCTGGCCATCGACCGTGACCTTCGCGGCCGACTTCATCAGGATGTTCGACCGGCCCGCGCCCGCCATGCCGATGCCATGAAACCAGTCGCCGCGCCGGTCGCCCAGCGGTTCGCGCCGTTCGGACCAGCCGAACAGCTCCGCGCCCTTGTCCATGCACTGCGTCAGCATGCGCGAGGAATAGGGAACGTTCTTTTCCGGGTCCTTGTCCGGGTCGTTGCGGCGGCGCAGCTCGATCGGGTCCATGCCCAGCGTCTCGGCCAGCTCGTCCATTGCTGTTTCCAGCGCGAGCATTCCAACCGCCTCGCCCGGTGCGCGCATGGAGCCCGACAGCATCCAGTCGAGCTCGACCAGGTCATGCGTGATCAGCCGATTCTTGCCGCCGTACATGAAGTGGGTCGACTGACCCGCCGGCTCGAAATAGCCCTCTCCCGGCAGGTTGGAGCAGATCGTCTCGTGAGCGATGGCGGTCAGCGTGCCGTCGGCATTGGCGCCCAGGCGAATACGCTGTTCGGTATTGGAGCGCCGCACCGTCGCCTCGAACACCTGTTGCCGCGCCATGACGACCTTGACCGGCCGGCTAAGCTTCTTGGCCGCAATCGCCGCCGCGACGCTTTCAGGCGCGATCCCGAGCTTCGAGCCGAAGCCCCCGCCCACATAGCGCGCGACCAGCCGCACCTTGTCCAGCTTCAGCCCCAGCGCATCGGCCAGTTGCTGGCGATCGGAGGAGAGCATCTGCAACGAAGCGTACAGCGTCAGCCGTCCGTCATCGTCCCAGGTCGCGATGCTGGCATGCGGCTCCATTGCCGCTGAGTTCTGGCTGGGCGTGGTATAGGTACGGTCCAGTGTGACGGGAGCTTCGGCCAGCGCCTTTTCCACATCGCCCTGGTCGTAGTGCGACGGAATGTTATTGTAGGGCGGCTTCTTCGCCTCCTCGCGGTACGCGTTGAAGCTATAGCGGCCCTCTTGCTCTTCGTACTCGGCGGCCAGGCGCACCCGCTCCGCCGCGTCGCGCGCCGCTTCATAGGTTTCGGCGATCACGATGGCGACCGGCTCGCCGACATAGTCGACCTTTTCGACGCCCTGGGTCGGCGCCTTCTTCTCGCCGCCCTGCTGCGAGTTGCGCAGGAACGTCTTGTAGTCGACCACCACGTCGATGACGCCCGGCACCTCGCGCGCGACCTCCGCGTGCAACTCGGTGATCTTGCCCTTGCCGACCGTGGAGCCGACCAGGAAGCCGTATGCGACGTTCTCCAACCCGTACTCGGCGGCATAGGTCGCGTGCCCTGACACCTTCAGCGGCCCGTCAATGCGGCTGATCGGCTTGCCGATGACGTCCTGCGCACCCTTGTCGAGCAAGCTGTCGGGATGCGTGGTGTTCATCACCAGGCTGTTGCTGCTGTTCTTGTCGCCGAGGCCGAACATGGCGTTATTCTCCGGTCACGTCGCGCAACGTCGCCAGCAGCGTGCGGCGGGCGAGCGGGATCTTAAAATCATTGTCGCCATAGCCTTTGGCGCCGTTGAGCAGGGCGTCGGCCGCAGCCTCGAACGCCTCGCGCGTCGGCTCCTTGCCGACCAGCGCGGCCTCCACGGCTGGGTTGCGCCAGGGCATGTGGGCGAGGCCGCCAAAGGCGAGCGAGGCGTGCGATATGCGCCCGTCCCCCACCTTCACCACGCCCGCGATCGACACGAGCGCGAAGGCGTAGGAAGCGCGGTCGCGCACCTTGCGGTAGAACTGCCGTGCGCCCTCCACCGGGGCCGGCAGCTCGATGTGGGTGATCAGCTCGCCCGGCTCCAGCACATTCTCGATGTGCGGTGTGTCGCCCGGCAGACAGTAGAAATCGTGAATGGAGATGCGCCGCTTGTCGCCATCGCGCTGCAGCGTGATGATCGTCGCGTCGAGCGCGCGCATGGCCACCGCCATGTCGCTCGGATGCGTCGCGATGCAATGCTCGCTGGTCCCGATCACCGCCAGGATGCGGTTGAGCCCGCCGAATGCAGAGCACCCGGTCCCGGGCTCCCGCTTGTTGCAGGCAGAGGCAGTGTCATAGAAATAGTAACAGCGGGTCCGCTGAAGCAGGTTACCGCCCGTGGATGCCTTGTTGCGCAACTGTCCCGACGCACCCGCCAGCAGCGCGCGGCTCAGCGTCTCATACCGCTCGATCACCCGGGGGTCGGCGGCAAGGTCGCTGTTGGGCACCAGCGCGCCAATGGTCAGCCCGCCATCCTCACGCTCCTCGATCTCACCCAGTGGAAGGCGGCTGATGTCGACCAGCTTGTCGGGCGTTTCCACCTGCAGCTTCATCAGGTCGAGCAGGTTGGTGCCGCCCGCGATGAAGCGCGTATGTTCGGTGTTCACCTCGCGGATCGCGGTTTCCGGGCTGTCCGCCTTGGCATAGGTAAAAGGCTTCATCCCGACACCTTCTGGCTGGTCTGGCGCTGATCCTCGGAAAGGCCGGCGACCTCCGCGATCGCGTCGACGATGTTGGGATAGGCGGCGCAGCGGCACAGGTTGCCGCTCATCCGCTCTCCGATCTCCTGGTCGTTGAGCGAAGGGGAGGAGAGGTCGTCGCTGACCCAACTCGGATACCCCTTCTTGACCTCCTCCAGCATGCCCACCGCCGAACAGATCTGGCCTGGCGTGCAGTAACCGCACTGATACCCGTCATGGCTGACGAACGCGGCCTGCATCGGGTGGAGGTTGCCCGGCTGGCCCAGCCCCTCGATCGTCGTGATCTCGTCATCCTGGTGCATCACGGCCAGGCTCAGGCAACTGTTGATGCGCCGTCCGTTGACCAGCATCGTGCACGACCCGCACTGGCCATGGTCGCAGCCCTTCTTGCTGCCGGTCAGGCCCAGATGCTCTCGGGCGAGATCGAGCAGGGTTGTGCGAATGTCCGGCTCGGCTTCGTACCGCTGGCCGTTGATCGTCCAGTGCATGCTGGGGTCCCTCTTGTCTTGAAGCCTTAACGCAGGTCCGCCATCGCGTATCCGGGTGAGAATGGTTCGCAGCGATCAAGGGGCGGCTGGTGCCGTCGGGCGCGTCGGGGCAGGGTGGCGGCATGCGCGCTGAACCGCTGTCCCCGCCCATCCTGATCGCCCATCGCGGAGCCAGTGGTGAACGGCCAGAGCACACGCTTGCCGCGTATGACCTCGCGATCGACCAGGGAGCCGACGTGATCGAGCCTGACCTGGTGCCAACCCGCGACGGGGTCCTGGTCGCCCGCCACGAAAGCGAGATCGGCGGCACCACGGATGTCGCGGATCACCCCGAATTCGTTGCCCGGCGCACGACTAAGCGGATCAGCGGGCACGACGTGGCCGGGTGGTTCACCGAAGACTTCACGCTGGCGGAGTTGAAGACCCTGCGCGCGCGTGAGCGCCTGCCCGGCCTGCGCCCGGCGAACGCGGCACATGACGGGCGCTATGAGGTGCCGACGCTTGCCGAGATCATCGACCTCGCCAAGCGTCGCTCTGCGGAGGTCGGGCGTACGATCGCGATCTACCCCGAAACCAAGCACCCGACGTACTTCGCCTCGATCGGGCTTTCGACGGACGAGCCGCTGATCCGCGAGTTGCATGCGGCGGGCTGGACGACGCCGGAAGCACCCGTGTTCATCCAGTCGTTCGAGGTCGCGAACCTCCGCCGTATCGCCGGCCTCACTCGCCTGCGCCTGATCCAGTTGTTGAACGCGCAGGGCGGCCCCGCAGACGGCGCTCAAGCAAGTTATGCGGCGATGGCGACCCCGGCCGGCCTCCGACACATTGCGAGCTATGCCTGGGGCATCGGCCCCCACAAGGGCCTGCTCTGGCATGACGATGCGCCAACGACCTTGGTGGCCGACGCGCATGACGCCGGCCTGCGCGTCCATGCCTGGACTTTTCGTGCGGAGAACGCCTTTCTGCCGTCCCGCTTCCACCGCGGTGACGCGCCCAGCGATCATGGCGACCTGATTGGGGAAATCGGCGCCGCGCTTCGCCTTGGAATCGACGGATTCTTCACCGATCATCCGGCACAGGGCGCCGCTGCCCTCGCCCGAAAGGACCTACCCTGATGCGTGTTCGCTTGTTTCTCGCCGCCAGCCTGCTGCCGCTGACTGCCGGCTGCATCAGCACGGCGACCAGCGTGGTCAAGGCGCCTTTCAAGGCCGCCGGGCAGGTTGTCGACTGGAGCACGACCAGCCAAGAGGAGGCGGATCGCAACTATGGCCGCAAGATGCGCAAGCAGGAGGCCAAGGAAGGCCGTGAGCGGCGCGACTTTGAAAAGCGCTGCCGCAAGAACCGCGAAGATCCCGAGTGCCAGAACTATAACGGTTATCGCGCCGGCAGCTGACGTCCAGCCCAGCGCAGCACCAGGTAGCCCGCAACGGCCGACAACACCGACCCGCCCAGCACGCCGACCTTGACCTCGGCCAGCAGTAGCGGGTCGGCAAAGGCGAGCGCGCCGATGAACAGGCTCATGGTGAAGCCGATCCCGCATAGCAGCGCGACGCCATAGACCTGCGCCCAGCTCGCGCCGGCGGGCCTGCTGGCGATCCCCATCGCCACCGCGCCGCGCACCGCGATCAGGATTCCGGCCTGCTTCCCCAGGAACAGCCCCGCCGCGATGGCGAGCGGCAACGGCGCGAACAACTCTCCCGCGCTCAACCCGGTCAGCCGAACGCCCGCATTCGCCAGGCCGAAGATCGGCACGATCGCGAACGCGACCCAGGGCGTCAGCGCATGTTCCAGCCGATGTAGCGGCGAGGCGGCGCTGTCCGGCTGTCCCGGGCTCTTTTCGACCGGAATGGTCAGCGCGGCGAGCACCCCTGCGACCGTGGCGTGCACGCCCGACAGGAAGACGGCGACCCACAGCAGCACCGCGAGCGGCAGGAACACCGCCAAGCGCCGCTCGCCCCGCCGGTTCGCCCACGCCATCGCCGCCAGGACCAGTGCCGCCGCCGCAAGCGGGAGAAGCCGCAGGTCGGCCGTGTAACCCAGCGCTATGATCACCACCGCTCCCATATCATCGACGATCGCGACCGTGGTCAGAAACAGCTTGAGCGAGGCCGGCGCGCGAGAGCCAAGCAGCGCCAGCACCCCCATCGCGAAGGCAATATCCGTCGCAGCGGGGATCGCCCAGCCACGTGACAGGCCGGGCTCGCTCCCTGCCAGCAGCAGGAAGACGAGGGCGGGCGCCACCATTCCCATTGCGGCGGCGACAAAGGGCAGCACCCGGTCGCTGCGTTGCGCCAGCCGCCCGTCCACCAACTCGCGCTTTATCTCCAGCCCGACGAGCAGAAAGAACACCGCCATCAGCGCGTCGTTGATCCAATGGAGCAGCGTCAGCGGCCCGATGCGCCAATGCAGCGCAGCTTCATACGCGTCCCCTGCGGGACTGTTGGCGATCACCAGCGCCAGCGCCGCCGCCCCCATCAGCAGCACACCGCCCGCTGCCTCGCTCGACAAGAAGGATCGAAGTGCCGACGCCGGGCGGCGCAGGAGTATGGCTGGTGACATGGGCAATCCTCCGATTCGCCCACCCTGTCGCCGCGATCCAGAGCACGTTCAACGCTGCTGGATCAGAACCAGCCCATCACCGTCACCGGAAAGGGCGTCCAGCGGCCCACCCGCACGCCCGCCTGTCGCAGTCCGCGTCCGGTCCAGGCGTTACAGGTGTTCAACATAGTGTAGCGGCCCCGTGCCTCGTAAAACGCATCATAACGGTCGTAGCCGGGGTATGCGCGACCGCCGGGTTGCAGGCTTGTTCGCACGAACGCGACCAAACGGGCATATTCCTGGGGCCGCAACATCACGCGTCGCACGCCCGCGGCGGGGTTGTCCCGTGGCTCGGCGATGTGTTCGATATGCAGCAAGGTGCGGCTGCTGCCGACTGCCGCGAACAGCAGCGTCGACGGGCGCAGGTCAGCCCAGGTCGGCGTGTCGAGAAAGAACGCCGCTTCTCCCCAGCCGATCGCCAGCCACCCGTGCCGCGCAAAGCGGGGGTCGCGCAGGTCGCGGGCGGGGGCCAGGTCAGACAGGTCGATGCCGCCGGCGCGCTTGGGCAGCACCAGGTCGGTGTGGATGCCATTATCCTCGAGGTATATCGCGACGCCGCTCTCCGGCTCGCGCCAGCCCGGGTTGCTCGGCAGCGCCCCGCCCACCATTCCCGCCGCCAGAAAGGCGATGATCGCGAGCAGCATTGCTGCCCCGATACGCCGTCCGTTTCGCGCCAGCATAGGTCCATGCTAGACCAGTCGCATGGCCAATGACACGCACGTTCTCGACTCACCCCCACCCGGTGCTCGACCGGACTGGACCATCAGCCAGAACTGGGCGGCCTACACGGCCGAGGAGCATGCAACCTGGGACACGCTGTTCGCGCGGCAGGCGAAGCTGCTGCCCGGCCGCGCATCCCATGCGTGGCTGAAGGGGCTGGACGTGCTACGGCTCGACCGCCCTGGCATTCCCGATTTTGAACAGCTGTCCGACCGCCTGGAGAAGCTCACCGGCTGGCGCGTCGTGGCGGTTCCC
>Ga0210040_10001530_pt1 | contig 34695 bp, 46 predicted proteins | sample CryGeyCG12114_NA_FD_185462 | JGI IMG/M metagenome (GOLD analysis project Ga0210040, IMG submission 185462) | Groundwater microbial communities from aquifer - Crystal Geyser CG19_WC_8/21/14_NA (SPAdes) (version 2) | ecosystem: Environmental > Aquatic > Deep subsurface > Groundwater | place: USA...
GAAGGTCACCGTGAATGTCCGCAGCTGCAGCCTTCCGGTCACCACAGGCCTCCCTTGGTAGTCCAGAGGGAACTGGCGGGAGAACGTGATGCGCTGGTCGTACCTCTCGCCGCCCGTCGCACTCGGCTCATTGCCGGGCACCCGAACGGTCCTTGAGGACGTCCAATCGTAGCTGGTGGGGTCGATCAGGGAGCCGGGGCGGCTCGGGTCGGCCTTGGTGCGGACCATCTGGAAGGTGCCGGGCGCGGTGTCGTAGGGCAGGATGAAGGTCGTGCGGTCCCCGATGGGGTCGTAGGTGCCGGTGAGGGCCGTGCGGGTGTCGAGGTGGACTTGAAGGTTCTGCTCGGCGGGCCGGGCGTTCGCTTCAAGGTTCATGCGCTCGAGGTAGATGCCGTCGGGCCGCTTGCTCACGAGGAACAGGTGGCCGTCGAGGTACTCGCCTCCGATGATCGGATGGGCGAAGCGCCAGCGGCGCCACGCGCTCTGCACCTTCTCGTTGCCGTTCCAGTAGAACTGGTAGGCGTAGACGTCCGTGCCTCCGGTCAGGGCGAACACTGCCTTGGAGTTCGGGGCCGCGATCAGGGCCTTGAGGTTGCCCGGCAGGTAGCCAGGGACGTGCGCGGTGACCTCGGCAGCGGTCAGGCTGTCACCCTGCGCGATGCGGGTATATTCCCACACGGCGCTGGCGCCGTTCTGATCGCCGCAGAAGTAGACCTCGGTCCCAATGGAGACCGGACGAACCCTCGTGTTCATCTCGTACCGGGTGACCGGGGAGATCGCGAGGCTCTCAGGCGTCAAGCCCTCGTCGCCGTTCTCAATGGAGAACTGGGTCTGGTCCGCGAAGGCCATGATGCCGTCGTTGAAGGGCACGGCGAACTTGAGCAGCGCCACGTTGGTCGTTGCGACCGCCACGTCCACCACGTCGGAGCCGACGTAGTCGAGGACCGTGTTGCGCCAGAAGTTGCCGAAGTCGCCGGCACAGGAGAACACGACGTTCTCGTCCACCAGCAGGCCCAGGCGGTTCTGGTAGAAGAACACGTCGGAGATGGTGCGGCCGATGAAGGTCGGCGTGGGGTTGGTGTTTGCGTCACCGACGCGGCGCGGCGCCCAGCTGAACGGGCTGAACCGGAAGCTGCCATCGGCTTCCCGCACGAGCGCATGGGGCATCGTGGTGGCGTCGAGGGAGTTGGTCTGGCTCGGGCCGACCGTCTCGTCCCATACGGCGCCCTTGCGGACGACATAGTAGCTGACGAACCCGGTCTCGACCGACCCGGTGATCTTGTAGAGGGCACCGTTCGGCGCGGTCTCAGGCAGCTTCTCCATCGAGGCAAGTTCGCCCTGGTAGCCGCTGTTGGCCGCATTGATGGGGTACTGCATGGCCGAGCCGGCGCCCGTCCGGTTGATCCAGACGTAGCTCGTCGGCTGCGGGGCAGTGTCGTAGCCGAGGGGCGCCATCTGGCAGACCCGGTCGGCGTTCACGATGAAGGTGTAGTCGGCCACGGTGACAGCGCGGAACCGCGTACCGCCGGCAAGGTACCCCCAGCCCTCGGGGGCCAGGACGGTATGCTCGGCGCCGGTCGCGGTGTTGAAGACGCGCATCTGGCCGCCGTCGATGACGACGCAGTAGCGCTCCGAGACGTCGCGGTTGATGTAGTGAACGAACGCCCCGTCGCCCACGGTGTCCAGCAGGCGCGCAACGAGTTCCGTCGGGGGCCGCTTGGAGAGACCGTCGGCCAGCGAGGACCATGTGTTCAGCTCGGCCTCGTTCTGGTCGGCCGTGCGGAGCAGCGGAGGCTGCTGAGAGACGCCGTTGAGCAGCGAGGGCAGGGTGCGGTACTTGAGGCTCATCAGTGCGTCCTGCTGCCGAAGCCGGCGAGGGCCGGGTTGTTGCGGAAGAGGTTCGTCTTGCGGGCGCCGCGCTCCTCACGCTCCAGCAGGAGCCAAGCGCGAAGCTCGTCCTCCTCTTCGAAGCGGTCGAGAACCTGGGAGCCGATGGCCTTCGATTGGAACCGGCGGGCCGCCGAGGTGGCGATGTAGGTACGGGCGGTCTCGGGCAGCTCCTCGAAGGAGAAGGCCCAGACGATCTTCACGCTAACGGAAGCGTCGAACTCGAAGGAGCGGGTGTCCTTGCTGTAGAGCGCGAGGCCCTTCGTCGGATGCTTGCGGATGACCAGCTCGTCGATCCCCATGCTCTCGACCTTGAGGGCGTTGGCGGGGACCATGATGTGCCCGTCGATGTCGGGCGCGAGCGGGTAGTTCGTGTCGGTGTTGAAGGCGAACCCATGGGACAGGACGCGGCGCGTGGCGGTAGCCAAGCGGGCCTGTGCGATGGAGACGTCCTTGATGCCGCTCACGTTCAGCGAGTTCACCGGGGCTTGGCCGATGGACATCAACATTTCGTTGACTGCCTCCAGCTCGGACATGGGGCTAAGGATGGGCATAGTGGCCCCTTTCCTCTAGGTAGAGAGCCGCTTGGCGGAGCCGCTGCGGGCTATCGCCAAGGTTCCCGATACCTTTGTTGCATTGAGAGCAGAGAAGTCCTCGGACCTCCCCGGTGCGATGGTTGTGATCGACTGCGAGACGCAGCCCGTTCTCTTCGGGGGTCTTGGCGCAGATCGCGCAGCCGCCGTTTTGGTCGGCCAACTTCCGGTCGTATTCCGCGAGGGACAGGCCGTAGGTGTTGCGGAGGAAGGCGTCCTTCCGCTGGCCTTTGGTCCGCTGGTAGCGAGCCTTGCAGGCGGCGCGGTCGCATGCGCGACACTCCGTGCCCAGCCCGTCAGGCTTGGATCGGTTGCGGTTGAACTCGGTCAGGGGCTTTGTCGAACCACAGCGGGGACAATGCTTGACCGCAGCGCCGTCAGGCGCCGTGGTGAGGCTGTGGTTGGACAAGGCTCCGTTCGTGAAAAAATAGGGGGCCTCCGGTGAAGGAAGCCCCCTTGGGGTAGTGATTAGGCGGGGACGGCGCCGGTACGCAGCTCGACAGCGCACTTGCTGCGGAGCTTCCGAGTGCCGACCATCATGCGCGCGATCAGCAGGTCGCCCTGCTTGCGCGGCTGCGGTTCCACCTGGAAACCGATCTCCTGCACGATGACAGAAGCGGCGGCCATCGGGGTCCACACGGCGCCAATGGTGGTCCCGAAGGATCCACGGTAGACGGCCGGGATGAAGTCCTCGTGCGCGGCGTTGGTGAAGTTGCCGGCGCGGCTGTCCTCACCGAAGGGGGCGAGGTTGGACTTGAGGACGTTGATGTCGTCGATGGTCGTCAGCGACATCTTGCGGATGTCGGCCGAGCCGCCGTTGGTGTCGCGGTTCAGGTTCTTGTCGCTGCGGGCGACGAGGTACCACTGCGCGGGCTTGAGGAGCGCGTTGATAACCTGCGCGTCAACCGGCACGTCCTTCTCGTCCATTGCCTGCTTCGAAGCCGAGAGGGCGTCGATCAGGGCGTTGGCGTCGGTCGCGAGGTTGCCGGCCACGACAGCGGAGCCGCCCTGGTCGCCAGCGAACAGCGCACCGGAGCGCGCAGCGAGGATCACCGTCCGCATGACATTGCGGTCGAAGTGGCGAGCCAGGAAGCTGCCCATCTCCGTGGTGTACGGCTGACGCACGTCGAAGTGGTTCAGGATTTCGTCGATGTCCGAGAGGAAGACGTCCGAGACGAGCTTGTCGTCGGGCTCGACCTTGATCTCGGTGTGCGCGATCTTGCGGCCCGTCAGCTCGGTGCCGGGGGTGTGGTAGCCACCGCCCGCGCGCCAGATGGCCGGGAACTTGACCGACTTGCCGTTCGACAGAGTGCGGGTCTGGTGCTTGTCGCGCATGATGGTCGCGGTTTCGAACGCGGTGATGACTTCGCCAGCGGCGAGGTCGAGCATCAGCGCGCGGTTGTCGCCCGACAGCTGGTTCTGGCCGGGGAAGTTCGGATCGGAGTTGGCCACTTATTGGCCCTTTCATATTCGGAGGTTGGTGCGTTGGGCGAACCGCTCATCGAAGCAGCGCCGATGCCAGTGTCGGTTGTCCTTGCGGGCCGAGGGCTTCACGGAGATGGTCGAGGGGGCGGGCAGGGGGTGCCTCCGACCGGGGATCAGTCGGCGGGAGACGGCAGCACGGCACTCCCGTGCGCCCTCGGGGATCAGCCGAGGGGGCGGTGGGGGCCGTGCTGCGGGTAGGTCAGCGGCGGTGCGTGTAGACGCTGTCGAACATGCGCTGCGGCTGGACGCGGAAGCCAGCGGCCTGAGACCGCTGCAGCTTCGCCATCACTTCGTTGCGGAAGCGAGCGTCGGTTGCGTACTTCGGGTTCTTCTGGTCAGCGACCAGCTCGTCCCGTGACTGATAGGTGTCGCCGGCAGTGGCACCGGAGTTCGCCGTGGTGACCTGACGGCCCTCCGACGGACGAGCAGCCTGGAACCGGGCGTAGAGACCACGTACCGCGTTCTCGCGGAGCGCCTCGTTGTCCAGCGCGGAGTTGTAGGCGTCCAGCTCGGCGTCCGAGAGCTTCTCGGCGGCCCACTGGGTCAGGGCGGCGTAGTTCTGCTCGCCTCCGACATAGCCGTGGATCGTGCCGACGCTCTGCTGCGCCAGTGCCTGCAGGCCCTTGAGGTACACCTGCTGCACTTCGGTCGGGATGCCGGCCTCGGCCAGCTTCGTGGCGGTCTCTTCGGAGAACGCCTGCGAGGTCGTGAAGTCAGAGCGCGCGGCGTCGAGCAGCGAGGTCAGCGGGTTCGCAGCCGGCTCTTCGGCGGCCGGGGCCTTGGCGATCTTGCCGTCGGCGGATGCGGCCGGCGCTGCCGGGGTCTCTTCGGCGGGGGCGGCGGGCGCAGGAGCGGCGCCGAGGCGCTTCTCCAGTTCCGTGTAGCTCGCCACGAGCGCGTCGTAGTCGGGCTTGCCGTCCTTGAGGAACTTCTCAGGTACCTGCGGGGCCTCGGGGGTCACCGGGGTCGTCGCGGGTGCCTCGGAGAAGCCACGCTGGCCGACTTCGACAGAGGCCTGCTCCGTCGAGGTCAGCTGCGGGGCGCCTTCCGTGGTCGTGTCTGTGCCGTCGCTCACTGGTAGCTCACCAGCGTCATGCCGTTGACGAGCGTCGTCTCGCTCTCTTCGACGGGGGCCTCTTCAACCGCGCCGTCGGCCTCGGTGTTGTCCTCGACCGTGAAGTTGGAGAGGACTTCGAGGATCGGCGTAGCGGCCGGCGCCACGTCTTCGACGGGTTCCGACTTGGTCTTCGGGGTTGCCATGAATTATGCTCCTGCGCCCTGCTCGGGCGCCATGATGGCCTCGGCGCCGACCTTCGCGACTTGCGGGGCGGCGGCCATTGCGGCTTGGTTGGTGGCGGCAGCTTGGTCTTCCTGCGCGAGGGTGTCGGCGCTCTTGAAGAGCGTATCGAGACCTTCGACGCCGTAGGAGTCGCCCAGGCGCTTGCCGAGTTCGGTGGGATCGGTGATCCGCGAGAGAACCTGCTGACCGTAGATGTTGGTCAGGTCGGTCATGAGCATGCGGATTTTGTTCGCGGCGTGGTTGCGGCCAAGCGCCTCGAAGCCGGTAACGATGGTGGGGTTGACGTCGGCCGGCAGCTCAGGCGCCTCGCCTTCGCGGACGAGGATGTAGAGCAGGCGGCGTATCAGAGGCAGCTGGAACTCAGCCGAGAGGACCGTGTAGACCCCGCCCAGTACGTTCTCCAGCTCCTGCGCCATCGCTCGGATTTCCTCGGCGGTGACGCGCTCGGCGTTCCGCACGGTGCCCGATTGGAGCAGGAAGGCATGCGACAGGCGAAGCTCGAGGCGCGATGCGACCTCGGAAGCGACCGAGAAGTCCTGCGTCTTTTCGAGCTGCAGGGCTTTGACCTTGTCGACGTAGCCGGTGACGAAGTCTCCGCTCTCGGCGGTCGCCAGTTCCTCGATGTCGACCATCGCGTTCGGGTCCACCATGTGGATGATCCGTGCGGCGACCGAGGCGAACTGAATGATCGCCTTCGAGAGGTCTTCGAGGCTCATCAGGTCTCCGACGTACTCGGAAACATGAGCGCGACCGTAGTCGCTGCCGGGGATCGCCTGCCAGCGCAGGGCCATCCAGCCCGCTTCGGCGCGGGGCGCGCGGCCTTCGCTCTCGGGGACCAGGGTCTCGTTGATCTCCTGATAGTGGACGACCTCGTCCTCCTCGACCTTCACATGCGTGTAGATCGTGACGAGCTTGTCGTTCTCCTTGCCCTCTTCCACCACGACCTTGCAGGCCGCTCGGACTTCTTCGGACAGGGTGGACGGGTAGACCTTCTCTTCGATCACGGCTTCGATCATCCGGCCGCGCTCGTCGCGCAGGACGACATACTGATCGAGGCGATAGAGGCGCGGCGGGAGCCTCTCGAGGCCGACGTAGACCAGGGCGTTGCCGCCGACGATCAGGTGGCGAAGGGTCTCCATGAAGATCGGCCGCATGGCTGCGGTCTCGACCAGCAGGTGTGCCTTGGAGGAGATGCGGCCCAGCGCCGTCTTCACGGTCGTCAGGTTCTCGCCAAGCTCCTCGGCGGTGTCCTCGTGGACACTGATGCGGGCGAAGGCTTGATCCGGCGGGAAGAGCGTCAGCAGGAGCCAAGAGGCCAGGTTGTTCACGCAGCGAGCCCCGAGGGACTGATAGGGCTGCGAGAAGGCGCTGTTGGCGTCCTGCGCGTCGGCAGGGATCAGGCCGGGGATGGTGAGGTCGGAGTTCTTGCGGGCGCGCTCCAGCGCGGTGTTGCGGGTGCCACGCAGCTGCTCATAGCGCCGCTTGGCTTGCGCCACGATGGCGGTATCGGCGGCCACTTAGCGGCTCCTTGTGATCTTGGCGGACGTCCATGGACGGTCGACCAATCCCTCGCCCCGAACGGGCGGCGCCAGCGCAGACGCGGGGGGCGTGGCGGTGGCAGGGAGTTGGGCCGGCTGAGAGCCAGCGCGGTCGATCCGCAGGCTGCTGCGTCCAGCGCGAGCGGCCTTGGTCGTCGGGTCAACCCCATCGAGATAGGGGTTGCGGATGATGGTGGGTTCCTTCGGCTTCTCAGTGCCGGTCTCGATCTTTGGCGTCTTGACGATGCACATCAGCGAGGGGCCTTTCTGGCCTCGTCGCGCTCGCGCTTCCGGCTCTGGTTGATGAGGAACAGGACAAGCTCGCGCTTGCCCGCGTATCGCTGGATCACCTCCATGCTGTCGCCCGCTTGGGGGACGGCCTCGGGGACGAGCTTCTCCAGCTCGACGATCTGGTCGTCGGTCAGTGGATGCTTCATGCGGGGGCGCACCTGAAAAAATAGGGGCCACCCTGATGCCCAAAGGCACTAGAGTGACCCCATGGGATCGGTTGAGGGTTCTTCCTCCAAGGGTACTGACTAATTGCCTGTCGGCGCCCAGGGGATCACGCGGGTGCCGTCGAGGTCCGTGGCCTTGAGGATGCGGGCCACGTTGATCTGCGCGAGGGCCTCTTTTTCGCCCTGGCCCGCCTTGGCGTAGGCCGAGACGATGCGGGTCCAGACGTCCTCGTCGCTCTCGTCCAAGGACCACTCGGTCACGATCTCGCCCTTGCGCTTCCCTCGGGTGATCTCGCGGTGGCTCGCATGCCACGCCTTGAGTTCGTCGAGGATCGCGTCGGCCGTCTTCGGCCCACAGCCGGGGGCGCCGGGGTAGTGGTCGGTCGCGTCCCCGGTGAGGGTCTGCCAGAACAGGAACCGCTCGGCCGCCTCGGGGGTGATCGTGCGGACCTTGCCGTTGCTGTCGCGGTTCGGGTTGTAGAGCAGGCCGGGGATCGTCTGCATGTCCTTGTCCTGGGACACGATGATCCGGTCGCCCTTGTGAGGCTCGGTCGACAGGATGCCCATGACGTCGTCGGCCTCGAGCCACGGCCGGCGGTCGACCGGGTAGGTCTCGACCAGCCAATCCTTGAGGTCGTACAGATGCTCGGGGCGCTGGCCCGTGCGGTTGCCCTTGTAGTCGGGGTAGATGCGCTTGCGGAAGTTGTTCAGGTCGTCCGAGAGGCAGACGATGAAGTCGGAGGCCTTGAGGGTCTCCATTAGGTTCTCGATCTGCTCCCGCGCTTCCCGTTGGGCCGCTTCAAGGTCGGCCACCTTCGACGTGACGCCGTCGCCCCAATCGTAGCTCCGCTCGTTGGCGGCAGTGGATTGGTAGGCGACGATGTCAGCGTCGATCAGGAGGGTGCGGGTCACCAGTGAGGGTTCTCAAACCACAGGCGCATCGCCTCCGTGTGGGCAGGGAAGCACAGCTCTTCCGCTTCGGTGGCGATGCGGATGGCGGTACACTCCTCGGTCGGCGTCCACCCCTCTTCGCTGCAACCATAGAGGTCGAAGACGGAGGTACAGAACGCCAGCAACTTCCCGTTCGGTGTGATGACCGAGTAGCGCAGGGTGCCAGCTTGCGCCGCCCATCCGGTCTCCTCGAAGAACTCGCGAGCCGCGCCGCTTTCCAGCGAGGCATCCTTGCCGTTCTCGACGTAGCCGCCGGGCAATGCCCACTGGCCGTTGTCGCTCCGTTGGACGATGACCAAGCCAGCTTCGTGCCGGCGCGTCCATGCGCGCTGGAGATGGACGCCGACGGGCGTGGGGTTGTCGTAGGTGTTCATGGCGCCACCGGACAGGGGTTGTTGATGGCGGCCCGAAGGCGCTCGTTCTCGGCCATGCGGACACGGCGGTCGGACGTGACGATCTTGGACAGCTCCCAGATGCTCATGCCCTCGCGGGCTGTGGTGACCGGGTACTCAGGCGTCGGAACCTGCTCGATCTGGCAAGGCACCGGGATCGGAACCTTCACTTCAACGGCAGCACCGGGCACGGTCTGGGTGGCGCAGGCGGGGGTGAGTAGCAGGAGGCCGAGGGCCATCCAGAGGCGAGCGATGCGGCTCATCGTGTCGGCACCTCCAGGGCGACCCCGAGGCCCGTCAGGAACGACGCATGGCGCTCGATCAGGAGCGCGACGACGGCGTCGGCCTCGTTGTCGGTCAGCGGGATTTTGGTGCCGCCGATGAACAGCTCGCCCATGCAGCCCTGAAGGCGGCGAAGGGCTTCGAGGCAGTGAACCGACGATGCGGCGCGCTTCACCTCGGCTTCGGTCAGGGTCCGTTCTTCGATCACTGGGTCAGTTCCTCTTCGAGCAGGATGCGGGACGCGCGGCACTGCGCCAGCTCGTCGAGCTGGTCGTTCGGCAGGGCCATGATCTGGGCGGCGCGGTCGTCGTGGCGGGTGGCGTGGGTGCTGGCGGCTTCGTACTGGCGGATGTAGACCTCGCGGTCGGCCGACGCGGCCTGGGCGAGGGCTTCGATGCCGGCGTTCTGGCTGGCGATCAGGGCGTCCCGGTCGGCCAGCAGGGTCCGCTGGGAACCGATGGTGGTCTCTTGGGCCGCGACGGTGGCCTTGAGGTCGTCGATCTTGTTGCCGGCGAGCTTGAGGGTGACGATGCCGGCGAGGAGCAGCAGCGCGAGCGCTACCGGCCCGAGCCAGCGGGGGAGGGCGAGGGGGGACATTCGGAACTCCTGATGTTGAGGCGATAGAAGTCCGCGAGGGCGACCAGCTCCTCGACTAGGAGGTCCGACTTGGCCCTGTTGGCGCGGTTGGAGATCACCACCACGTTGCCTGGGACGTAGCCTCGGGCGGGGATGATGCGATCAAGGGACGGCGAGTACGGTCCCGGCCCCTTCGACCCCAACGCCCGCTCCAGCTTGCACCCGAAGACGGGGCAGTAGGTCGGGATGAGGATGTCTTCCTCGGTGAGGTTGAAGGGGACGCCGGCTTTCTTCGCGCGCTCCTTCGCCGCCTTGAGCATGCCCTTGCGGACATCCAGGGGCGACGGGGACCGACGGGGCTTTGTGGGCGCCCGCCGGGTTACTGTTGGGATGATGTTCTCCTTAACGGAAGGGCCTAGTGAGAGTCGGCCCAGTTGCGGCCCTTGTCGAAGGAGCCGGCGAGCGGGCAGCGCATGTCGAAGGCCAGACCCGCATCGCGGATCGAGTTCTTCGCCAGCTCGCCAATCTCGGCGGTGAGGTGTTCGGGTATTTCCATCTGGAACTCGTCGTGGATGTTCGCGACGAACCCCATGACGTCGTCCCCGCGCCGCCACTCGCCGGTCAGGCGGTCAGGCTCCCAGCCCAGGTCCATCAGCTTGTCAGTCAGCAGGACCAGAGCCTTCTTCATGACGACGGCGCCGCCGCCCTGCAGGAGGGTGTTGAGCGCCGAGTGGGCGGAACGGACCTTGAGCAGGCCTCCGTCGAGGGTCTTGAGGTAGCCGTCCCGCTTGGCGAGACGCTTGACCTTCTCTTGCAGCTTGCCGAGCGCCGGGAGGCCGGCTTCGACGCGCTCGCGGGCCTTCTTGCCGAGGCGGGCTAGAGCCCGTTCCCGGTCAGAGCCGGCCGCATGCTTGGCGTTGAAGGCCTCGCGCTGCTCGCCGGTCATGTCCTCGTAGATGACCATGCCCAGCTTGAGCAGGCCGGCACCGTAGAGGTAGGCGTAAATCCACGTTTTGGCCGAGTTGCGGGAGTTCAGCTTGATGAGCCGCTGGTTCACGGTGTGAACGTCGGACCCGTCTTCCTTCTTCCCGTTGACGACGGTCTCCGCGTAGGCGCCGTCGTCGTAGAGAGCCATGTAGTGGGCCAGCATCCGCAACTCGAGACCCTCGGCATCGCAGCCCCCCAGCATCATCCGTGTGCGGACGGTGAAGAGGGAGCGGCACTCCCGGCCGTAAGGCACCTCGCCCCTCGCGTTCACGAGGGAAGGCACCTGGGCCATGTTGGGCTTCGAGTGCGTCATGCGCCGGGTGATGGCGCCGAGCGTGTTGACGTAGCCGTGGATGCGCCCGTCAGGGCTGACCATCTTGAGCCATGCGTTGTCGCCTTCGGCCAGCTGCCCGAGCCGCTTGTCGACGGTCAGGTAGTCGATCAGCACCTTCGCCGGCTCGATGTGGTCGAGAGAGGCGAGGGTCGTTTCGTCGACCTTGGGGGCGCCGCTGTCGGTGAACTCGACGGGTATCCATCCGTAGAGTTCCTGCAGCCGGTTGGCGATCTGCGGCCGACTGCCGGGGTTGAACGAGACCAGCTTGAGCTTCTCGTAGGTCTCGCCCTTCTTGAACTCGACCTCGTACTCGTTGCCCTCCTCGTCCCAGCGGCGAACCTTGGTGCGCCTGCCGGCCGTTACGACGACGGGCTGGCCATACTTCTTCACCGGCTCGACCCAGGGCTTGAAGGCGTCCCGTAGGTTGTCCAGCAGTTCGGCCTTGCGACCGATCAGCTCCACGAGGAGCTTCTCGGCGGCCTCCTTGTCGAACTCGAAGCCGAAGCGGGACTGCATCGAGATGATGTCCTGAACCCGATGCTCCAGCTCCTCGGCCTCTTCGGAGACCGGGCGGGTCATGCACTTGTCCCACAGCGCCCAGGTGGTGACCGGGTCTTGGGCCGCGTACTCTTCCATCTCCTGCGTGAAGGAGTGCCATTCGCCCTCGTAGTCGGCCTTGAGGACGCCGAGGCGGATGCCCCAGGCCTTGAGGGTGTGGGCGCCTGTCATCGCGCCGAAGCCTTCCGGCCGCTTGCCGTTCCTGATGGCGGTGCTGTCGATCTCCTTTAGGTTCGGCCAGCGCAGGCGGGCCATGACCATGGTGTCCCGAAGGATCACGTTGCGGCCGATGCGGAACCGAGGCTCCACCTTCTGGATCGCAGGGATGTCGAAGGAAATGATGTTGTGCCCGATGAGGCGCTCCTGCTCCATCAGGAGCCCGAAGCCGTCGTCGAGGGTGCCGTCGCGGGGCGCCGGGGAGCCGTCAGCGAAGCGACCGCCGTTGAAGCGCAGGCGCGTGCCGTCGTTGGTGTCGTAGGTGTGCAGGGTGTGGACCCGGTCCAGCTCGTCGAGCAGGCCGTTCGTTTCGATGTCGAAGATCATGGCGGCTCCGGTGGATGGATCGTAGGCTGGAAGGAGGGCGCGGGGAGGCGTCTGAGGGGCGCAGGGGGCGCCCTCCATCAAGCTCACGACAAAAAAGGGGCCGCCCCGAAGGACGACCCCAGTGGTTCCCGTGAAGGGATGCGGTGTTAGTCGAGCAGCTTGGCGATGCGGGCCTGGACCCGCGCAGCGCGCTGCACGTCGGCCATCGTGTCCTCGTAGGTGCCATCGAGGGCGTCGACTTCGTCGAGGAGGGCCTCGATCCGGTCGTCGATCTTGTTGGCGCGGCGCACGGCGGCCATGCGGGCACGGTCGAGCTTGCCATTCACGCGGTCGAACTGTGCGACGGCCTTGGCGACATCGCCATTCAGGAAGTCGAGCAGCTCTTCGAGCAGGCTGCGGCCGGCGGCCAGCGCCAGTGCGATCAGCGGCAAGACGAAGTTGCGGACGGCGGCGAGGAGAGAAGCGAAGCGGTTCATGGAAGACCTTTCGAGAACAGGAAGGCGCGGCGGATGTTCGCCAGACCTATGGTCCTGACTAATTGACGGGCTTGGTCTTGGCGGCGATCAGGCTGGCGGCGACCCCCTTGTGCGGGCGGTCGTCGATCAACTTGTCGTTGGCTCGGGCATCGAGGACGATAGCCATGCAGCACATCGCGTGGGCCAGCTCATGCTCGCCGCTCTCGGCGTCGTTGTCGTTGCCGTCGATCCAGCTGGCGATGTGGCGCAACGCCGCGTTGGCGTAGGTCATCGCCTCCACCGGGTCTTTGCGCCAGTTGAAGGGGCCGTACTTGTCGGCCCCCAGCTGGAACACGCCGGCCGCCTCGATCATGGCCGCTGCCGGCATGAGAGCGAGGGATGGCTTGGCGCGACCGTGGATGGCCTTGGGGTTCTCGGGGAGCGGAGACCCTGCGGACGGGAAAGGGTCCGTGCGTGGTTCCCACAACGGGTTCGACCCCGCGCTGCAGCCTCGCGACACGCACACCTCTGCAGGCGTCTCGCGGTGCTTGCAGTCGAAGCAGCTGCGGTCTTCCGGCAGCGTCAGGTTAACGGAACTATAGGACATCGTCGGTTTCATCCTTGAACGGGGCGTCGCCGTCTTCCGGCAGGGGCACCTCAAACATCAGGCCGGTGTCCCGGTCGTACTTGAGGGCGATGAAGGGGCCGACACTGTCGCCAGTGAGCCGATCCTTGAGGCCACGGATGACCGTGGGGCAGTCGGGGTCTTGCTTGTTGCGCTCGAGGCCGATCAGGTAGTGCGACCAGAAGGCCACGGCCCGCGAGCCACGGAAGTGCTTCTCCTGCACTCGCCCGCCGTCCTCGTGAGAGGTGCCGTCAGGTGTCGCAAGGTGGAAGACGAGGTGGATCGTGATGTCGAGTTCCTCGGCCAACTCGGCCAGCTCCGCCATGATGCCGTCCAGCGCCGTGCGCTCGTTCTCGGCCCCGGCCGTCAGGGCCGTCATGGGGTCGATGATGAAGTCGCAGACGCCGTGGGCAGCGTGGAGGAAGCGGATCGTGTGCTTGACCGTCTCCCAGTTCCGCGCGCCCTTGAGCGACACGGAGTAGAGGAGCGGCCGAAAGGACATGATCTGCGCCCGCAGCTCGTCCTTGTCGTACTCGGTGCCGGGGACGTGGACGCGCTTGCCCATCGCCATCCCCCCGAGGGTCTTGAGGGTCTGCTTCGGGGGCTCCTCGTAGAGGATCGTAGCGACCGGGCGCGGGGCCGGCATGGGCAGGAACTCGGAATGGTCCTCCCCGAGGTCAGGCCGCATGGCCGTGAGGGCCAGCTGCTTGACCAGCGTGGTCTTGCCCGAGCCGGTGCCGGCGCCCCAGGTGTAGAGGGCGGCGCGGCGGATGCCGTAGGTGGCGCGGGTCATGGTGATCCACGGCCACGGCAGGCCCCACTCGGTGTCCGCGATGGCGTCCTCCATGACCTCGTCGAGGTCGTTGAGGATTTCGGGGGACCACTTGCGGGCCGACCAGACCGCGTCGACCAGCTCCTTCGAGCGGCCGGCGATGACCATGTCGTTGGCGTCCTTGAGCGGCAGCTTGCCGACGTGGACCTTGCCGTGGCTGAACAGAGGAGCGCACTCCTCCACCGCCTTGCGGCCGGGCTCGTCCTCGTCGAACAGCAGCACGACCTTCTCGAAGCTCTCGAGGAAGTCGAGGGCTTGGGCGACGAACTTCTTGGCCGAGGGGGCACCCTGGGGGACCGAGACGGCAGGCCACGACAGGCCCATCGCCTGTGCGACGGCCATCGCGTCCAGCTCGCCCTCGGTGATGACGATCAGCTTGCCGTTGGGGCGGCACAGCTGCTGCCCGTAGAGCGGCAGGGCGTCCTTGAGGCTCCCGAGGAGCAGGAAGTCCTTGCCGGGCAGGCGCACCTTCTGCGCCACGATGTTGCCCGCCTCGTCGTAGAAGGGGGCGATGTGGCACTTCTTGTCGTTGAAGGTGCCGACGCGGTAGTTGTATTTCTCGCAGGTGCGGTCGTCGATCTTGCGCTTCGCGAGCGCTTCGATTTCGCCACCGTGGATCAGGCCAGCCATGCGCTTTCCTTTGGGTGAAGGGTTGGCCTCACCCTCCACGCCATCGGCCCGCCCCGGTGTGCGGCAGCTGTGACAGAACGTGTGCCCGTCATCGTAGACGGCGTTCGCGTCAGAGCTTCCACACTCGGGGCGGGGGCAGGACGTTTTGTAGAGGAGGGTGCTTTCGGGGTACTCGCTCACCGGCCCTTGCGGCGGCGCACCGACCAAGTCGGCTCACGCTTCGAGGGCAGGCGGTCTGCGCTGGCGGGGATGCCGGCGGCGGTGCAGGCGGCGACGAGGGCGAGGCCCAGGGCCGTCGGACGGCAGATCAGTTCGCGGGTCACGCTGCCACCTCGGCGTCCACGAGGCGCCACTCAACGAAGCGATTGTCGTGGCTGTCGCGCTTCTCGACGGAGGCGATCAGCTTCCCCTCGGGGATCAGCTCGGGCTTCCGGTTCTTGATGCGCCAGATGGCGGATGCGACCTGCACTCGGCCCAGTTCAGCGAAGCCGGTGGCCTCGGTGATGTGGCCCTTGGAGCGCAGGATGTTCATGACTTGCTGTTCGCGGGTCAGACGGCTCATGGGTATCTCCAGATCAGGTGTTGAGGTTCTCCCACCACGGCTTCACGTCGAAGCTCGGGCAGGCCTTGCGGACCCCCGGCACGTCCCGGTGGCCGATGACGGCGGCGCGGGGGTGTTCGGCGGTCAGCTTGCGGACCAGCGCTTCGAGCGCGGCCCATTGGGCAGGCGTGTAGTTGTCCTCCCCCAGGCCCTTGCGGTGTTCCGAGGAGCCGATGGGGGGCGAGCCGCCGACGAGGCAGATCGCAAGGGAGCAGGAGTTGATGCGGGGTTCGTGGGCGCCGGGCTGGGTGTCAGGGCGTCCCTTCTCGAGGGTGCCGTCCCGGCGAATGACGTAGTGGTAGCCGATGTCCCGCCATCCGCGCTTGCGGTGGTCTTGGCGGATTTCGGCCGCGCCGTAGTTCTCGAGGGTTGCCGGCGTTGCCGAGCAGTGGATCGCGATGAACTCGATGCGGGTGAGGGGCTTGTAGTTCACAGCTCCTTCGGGTCGATGGGGGTGATCGAGACGAGGATGCCGGGCTCGCCGGTCGTCCATCGCTTCGTGGTGAGGAGGTCAGCGACCTGGGTGTCGTCGGACCAGAAGCGGCCATCCTTCGTGATGACGTCGAGGACACCCTTGGCGTAGTTGTCGACGTCAGGCTTCGGGATGAGCAGCTTGGTGGTCTTCGGACGGGGCGCCTCTGAGCGGACGTGGACGTACACAGGGCCGTCGAAGGGTGTCTGCGGGACGCTCTTGGCCGCAAGGGCGTTGAGTGCCTCCGCCACAGCCGCCTGCCACTCCTTGTATTCCTTCGGAGAGTAGACGGTTGCGATGGGCCTCCGGCCCGCCGGGGTCACCACCCGCGTCCTCGGTCGAGGAGTTGGCATGGGGGCCACAGCGAGCCGGAAGGATGTGGAGGTCACCCGAAGCGGTCGAGTGGCACGAACAGCGCCGCGACCAGCACGGCGATCACGCAGGTGCCGACGAGGGCTGCGGCGATCACAGGTCGTCGTCCTCGGTGCCGCTCTCGTCACCGAACGAGCCGCCCATTTCGTCCTCGGCCGCGTCGTCGATGTCGTCGCCGTCTTCCGCGCCGAAGCCGTGCGCCGAGGCGTCACGCTGGCCGAAGGACACGAGGGTGATGAGCTGCACCGCGTTGAGACGGAAGCTGATGCCGACCTCGCCCGTGCTGGCGGTGTAGTAGGGCATCAACTCGATGCTCATCTTCACCTCGGAGCCACCGCCGATCTGCGGCGGGTTCTTGAGGGGCTTGCCCTGGGCGTTGAAGATGTCGGGGGTGCGGGTCCACTTCTGGCCGGTCTTCGGGCCAGACTTGTAGGTGCCCGAGGCCTTCATCTTGGCCTTGAGGATGACGACGCCGGTACCGTCGGCGGTCTCTTCGTCCAGCTCCTCGGCCATCGGCTCCACGATGGAGATCGGGGCCGCCAGCTTCTTGATGAGGGCCGCCTTGCCGGCCTTGGTCAGCTCCGCGACCTTCGCCGCATGCTCTTCCTCGGTCAGCAGATCGGGGTTCTGCTCGCGGACCTCGTCGTACTTGGCCTGCACCATCTCCATGGCCTTGGCCTTGATCCGCTGGACCGTGGCGTCGGACAGGTCGAGGGCCTGCTTGCACTCGTAGACGCCAGCGGCGTCGTACTTGGTGTCGGGTTCGTTCAGGCGCGGCCAGATGGCCGGCGCGCGGGGGGTGGTGAAGCTCGGCAGCTTCATGAAGGCCTTCTTAGCCATGCGATCAGTCTCCGATTGTGATGAAGTCGATGAGCGCAGCCGTGCGACGGACGTCGCGCTCGAAGGTGGTGGTGTCGAAGCCAGCGGTGGCGGCCTCTGCGAGGTCGACTAGGTCGACGATGTCGGTGTTGGCCGTGCGCTCGGCAGCGGCCTCCACCATTGCCCAGTAGCGGGGGTCGGCGCCCTTCATGCGTAGGGGTTCGATCCGCTGGGGTTGCTGCGGGTCCGCAGGAACGGCTCGGCGTGGCGCACGGAGGCGTCCACGATCTTGCCATCGACCAACTCACGGAACAGGTAGCCGACGCGGACCTTGCCGTACTTGGAGCGGCCACGGGCGGCGTCGATGCTGGCGTGAACTGTCTGTCCAACGGAACCATCGGCGTAGATGTTCAGGACTTCCGTCTTGCGGACGGCAGGCACGTTGATGATGTCGTCGGCATGCTCGACCGAGACAGGACCGCCGAAGGCGCGACCGTCAGCCGCGACGATCCGGGGGGTAGGGGCGATGCCCCAAGCACCGGGCACGGTGATGACCAAGCGGCCATCCGGCAGGGTGCCTTCGAGCTTCACCGGGGTGCCCGAGCGGGTCTGCAGGGGCCTGGAGGTGTCGAGGGTGACCACGGCGGCGACGTTGCGGATGTCAGGGCGACGGCCGAAAACGTGCTTGCCGTTCTCCCGATAGATGAACTGGCCTACGCCCTCGATTTGGACGACGTTGTAGTTCGGCCCTTCGCTGCGGAGGGAGGTGACGGGGGTGCCGTCGACGGTCTCCAGCGGCTTCGTGAAGTCGATCATGCGAGTTCTCCTGCCGCGTAGTCGCGGATGGCTTCGAGGTGTGGGTTGCGGACGGCGTCGGCGTCAGCGATCTGGCGCTTGGCCCGGCTGACGAGTTCGTGGGGGTCGATCCCCGCCGATTGGCTGATGAGGGTGAAGCACAGCGCGAGGGCGTCGAGCTGCAGCGAGGGTTCGTCGGTGTCCTGCAGGCCCGTCAGCAGCTTGAAGGCTGGCACTTTGACAGGGGCGAGCGACGACCGAGCGAACAGGCGTTCGCGGATGGCGGTCATGAAGGGAACCTCCAGGGTCTTAAAGGGAACCTTAGAGGGTGAGTGTTCTCACCCCCAATGGTCCTGACTAATTGGTCAGCCGACGCGGAACTGGTCGCTCTCGGCAGCAGAGAGGGCTGCGATCTGGCCGTTGCACACGACCGCTACGCCATTCGTCTCAGCGAACTGGCGAGCGATACGGGCGCGGGCTTCGGCGTTCAGGGTGATCGTCTTCACGGGTGGTCTCCTTGATTGTTCTGATGGGGCGGATGTTCGCCAGACCTATGGTCCTGACTAATTGGCACCCGCCCCTGATCGTCACGATAACGGAACTATTATGCGAACGTGTAGAGAGCCCCGAGAACCTCGTTCAGGTCGAGGTCGCCGGCCGCCGGGGGAGGCGGAAGCTCGCCGGCCAGCTCGTCACCGAGCTGCCCCTTGAGTTCCTCGTAGAGGCCCCCGAGAACGTCACCGCTATACTGCTCCACGAACGTCTCCCGCAGGATGCGCGAGAGGCGGCCGGTGTTCGCAGCATGGGTGCCGAAGCTGTCGTGGATCATCGCAATGTGCGCGATCCCTTCCCGCTTCGCGCGCAGCGCAACCGCCTGCAGATGCGAGGCGTCGAGCGAGTGGACGAAGTTCGGGGCAACCCCGTTCGCCTGCGCCCGGCTGTCGAGGACGTCCCCTTCCTTCTGGATGGTGAGGTCGACCCGCTGCCCGGCCCAGTGGGCGCGGACGATGACGCCTTCGGTCTTCTTGTATTCCTGCAGGACCGGCAGGCCCATCGGGGTCGTCCACCACAGCGGGAGGTCGGCCTTAGCGGCCACCTTCGCTGCCTCGCGGAGCCAATCCATCGCCCGAGCAGCCGAGGAGACCGTCAGGCTAATGGAACTATACAGGACGTGCGAGAGCCACATGGCCGCCTGATAGTTGTCCACGCCGCCGAGGTACGGCCCTTCGCCGGCTTCCTCCCGCGCCTTGTCCAGTTCCCGCAGGGTCTGCAGGATCATCGCCTGCATCCCGAACCGGGTGGCTGAGTAGCAGAAGGTCATGGTCGGGCGCTTCGCGATGGAACGGGTGATCTTGCCACCGGCCCACGCCTTGCGGATCGGCTCTGTCGGCACCTCGACCGCCTCGCCGTCGACCTTGGTCGTCAGCTTAACGGAACTAATTGCCGGGTAGAGACGCACCAGTTCCTCGTGGGAGCAGTCCGCCATCGCCTGGGCGTTGCCGGCCACAGCCATGTAGACGTCCTGCGGCTTCTCGGAGGGCAGGAGGTTGACCGCACGGCCGCCTTCCGTGTCCCGCAGCATCGCGGAGAAGTGCTGCAGGCCCGAGCAGGAGCCGTCGAGGGCGATGGGGAGGCGCGAGACGAAGCTCGTCCCCTCCTCCAGCATCCCAACGTACTCGATGCAGGCCGCGAGGGCGCACCACGGGCTGTCCGCAGTCGTCCAGAAGCGGTTGCCGTCCAGAGGCATGACGCCACTGTCGATCAGCTCGTTGGTGTTGTCGATGACCCACTGGACCCGCTCGTCGAACGAGACCTTGTCCACGCCGAACAGGTTGGCGATGTGGATCATGAGCCACCGCTTGCCTTCCTCACCGAGGGGCATGCCGTCCGCGAACTGGATCAGGGCCTTCTGCCAATCATTCCCCTGCGGGGTCGGGCCGAACGCAGGGATCGGGTACACCCGGCCACGGAAGTCCAGCTCGTGCGGGAAGAACATGCGCTCCTCCTCCGCGAACCGGCGGGCGACCCACAGGTCACGGTGGAGGGCCAAGCGGCTGCTCTGCAGGTCAGCATTGCGCCCATAGACGGTCGCCGCCTCACGCTTCCACGCGATCTTGGCTTCCTCGTTGGTGTCAATGTCGAGCGGCTTGGGCGGCACGGGCTCGTCCTGACGGCGCGGCAGGCCCCCGAGGGAGCCGCCTTCGGTCCAGACCTTCTCCATCGCATCGAGGATCGCCGTGTTGATGACCCACGGGCTGTCCTGAATGTGGTTCACGGCCTCGTAGACGTCGCTGATGTCGGCGTTCCGAAGCTCGTCGTGGTAGGCGAGGTTCCGCTGCTTGATGAAGCGGTTACCGGGGCGTGGCGTCAGGTACCCGCCATAGGTGGGGGAGCGCCAGCGGCGGGGGCGGCAGACCATCGGCATGTTGAGCGGGGCGAGCAGTTCGCACCGGGCGTGCTGCTTGTCGAACCACTCCTGCAGCGTCTCAGTGGTGCGAACCTGCAGGACGTAGCCCTTGGCGCGCTTGACCTTCTCGATCACGAAGAAGCCGGTCGCCTCTTGCGCCATCTCGATGCACTTGGTGCCGACCGTGGCCTTCTCCGCGTCGCTCATGGTGATCGCCACGCCCTCGGCCACGAACAGCTTCTTGACGGCGGCGGCGCGCTGGCGGCTGTACCCGCGCTGCTCCTGCTTCTTGAGGTAGCCCTTGTAGCCCTTGCGGTTCATCTCGCGGAACGCATTGAACTCGAGGTTCTCGATGATCGCGTTCGCCACCTTGATCGCCACCGTCTGCAGCAGCGAGCCAGCCATCGCGCAGTTCACGAGGACGCGCAGAGTCAGGTAGGCGGCCTCTGCGGGGTCCGAGAGGAGCAGCAGGGGGTAGGCGTTGTGGTGGCGGCCTGCCTTCTGCTGGCCGATCTTCTCAAGGAAGGCGTTGATCTCGTCCACAGTGGGCTGGACGGCGAGCTTGAGCAGCTGACGGCCCGGCGGGAGGTTGGCCTCCTCGTCGATGCTTCCGGCCTCGGTCTTCCAAGGGAGGGCACGGGCACGGTAGCGCGAGGCGCCGAGGTCGCGGGCGTCGTCCTCCAGCTCGAGCTGGCGGCGAACTTGGGAGCGGAAATCGTAGGGCATGCGTGATCCTTCCGGTCAGGGATGAGGGCCGGCAGAACGCCAGCCTTGGATGGGGCAAATGGTGGGGAGCCTATGGTACGGCATAATTGCCGCGCGCCCCCTACCGTTGGCACGATGGTCTGTCAAACGGAACTATCGTGCCAGATCGTGCCGATTTAGGGGTGTGCCATCGCGCCAGCTTGGCACGATGCAGAAAGGGCTAAAAAATGGCGGAAATGCGCCGTTTCTGACGCACCTCCGCTACCAGCACTTTGGCAGATTTCCGCCATTTATTGCAGAGCCACCGTGCCAAGCTCGGCACGGTTCCCCCGGCTAACGGAATGGCTCCGTTTGGCGGAGTTTCCGGGATTTTCCTCCGTATTCCCATCAGATGCGGGACTTGAAAGGATCGCCACGCCTTGCAGCAGGGCCTGGGCGGAGAGGTGCGTGTACCTCTTCGAGGTGATCGACACGTCCGAGTGACCAGCCCACCACGACAGGCGCTGCAGTTCCATCCCGCCGAGGGCGAGCCGGGTGATGCAGGTATGGCGCAGCGTGTGCAGGCTGACGTCGTCGATGTTGTGGCCGAGCGCCCGCACATCGTCCCGCAGGTTGTCCCACATATAGATCAGGCGGGAGTGCAGCTTCGGGAACCACAGCCCGTCCACGGCCTGCCGGTTCAACTCGTCGAACAGCGCGGACGCCGCAGGGGTCGCAGGGACCAAGCGGGGCTTCTCGCTCTTCGTCAGGTACTCGGGGAGCAGCAGCGCCGGCCGCAGCACCCCATCGCTGTCCCTGATCTCGATCACGCTGGCGGGGCCGAGCAGCAGCCCTTCGCCCCGGCGAAAGCCGGTCTCGATCAGGATGCGGACGAACATCTGGAAGCGCCGCCAAGGCCGGTTGGGGTCGGTGCGCTGCCGTGCGTCCATCGCCTTGAACATCGCCTCTTCCTCGGCAGGCTGCAGGACGCGGTTCTTGTTGTTCCGCACCTTGATCTCCGGCATGCGCGGCTTGGCCGCCAGCAACGGGCGCCCATCCTCGTCCTCGTAGAGTTCGACCGCCGAACGCAGGGCCTTCGACAGCGCGTCCATCTTGCGCTTCACGGTGCCGGGCTTGTTCCCCTCCGCGAGCAGCTGGTCGGCCAGATCGCGCAGGCGCTGCCGGGTCATGTCGGTGACCAGCTCGTCGCCCACCAGTTCGATCAGGATTTTGACGTTGGAGCGAACGGTCTTCTGCGCCCGCGCCTTGCCCCACACCTCGTCGTCCATCTCGCAGCGGTCGAGCAGCTGCTTCATCGTGTAGCCTGACGGAGCCTTCCGTCTAACGGAAGCGGGGCCGTCAGTGTCGCGCCCCTTGGGGGCCACAACCGCTCCCCGAGAGAAGTGCTTCGGGTGGACCCCGATCTCCCACTCCTTGCGCTGCTTCTCGGCCTCCGCCCGGTCGCGGGTGTCGCAGCTGACGCGCTGGCGCTTGGGCTTGCCATCTTCGCCCGGCACCGTCACGTCGAGGTAGAAGATGCCGTTCGCCTTGGTTCCGATCTTCGCCATCGGATTATCCTTTCAGTGCTTTATGCAGCGCCTTCATGACCTTGCGGCCTTCCGGCGTGAGCTTGATGAACTTCTGCCGGTTGTCAGCCGGGTTCAGGTCCGAGGTGAGCCACCCCAGGCCCTTCGGGAAGGCCCGCGATGGCTCCATCAGGATGCGGTAGGTGGTGTGCAGGCTGCGGTTCAGGCGGTCCCCGACCATCTCCTTGATGTCGCCAAACGTGGCGGGGCGGCCAGCGAGGTCCGAAGTCGCAGCGAGCATGAAGAAGATCAGCTGCGAAGCGGTCATGCGCTCGAGCCACCCGACCCGGCCGACAACCTCGAAGTCGCCAGGCGCGAACTCCTGCGTCCCGCAGCCCTGCAGACGGGCCATCCCGTTCCGCATGATCTGGCTCACGACCATCCTGCGAGTGCCGTAGGCGGCGAGGTGGGGCTTGGGATCGACGAGATCGCCCAAGGCCAGCGGCAGGCTCTGCGTGGTGACGCGGGTGAGGAACTCGGTCTCGGCGTCGGGGTAGAAATCGGGGTTCTTCATGGTCATGCTTCCTTCTGCTTACATGGTTGACAGGTGAGGCTTGCGAAGTTCGCGGTGGGTGCCCCGCAGGACTTGCAGGGCGGGAGCGGCTTGCTGACGCGCCACCCGCCGAGCAGGCCGTGGATGGCCTTCGCTTCGCGCTTGCTGATGGGCTGGCGGGAGGCGGCGATTGCCGCATCGACCGCGTCGGGGTTGTAGCGGCTCACTTGCTCGGCTCCCCGGTCAGGTGTTCGTGGCCGACCCATTCGATGCCGACGCGGTAGCAGGGCCATCCGTGGCCGGTTGCTACCGCTTCGACGACGCCCTTGACGCGCCGGGTGCGGATGCGGTCGCCGACGGTGGCGAATGGGATCGGATGCGGACGGCAGTGGCTCATGCTTCAAGCTCCTTGAGGACACCCGCCAGCGCCCCAAGGAGCGCCGGGAGGCCGTGAGTGGTGATCTGGGCGACAGGCGCTACCGGCCCGCCGATGTGGATGGAGAACAGGGCCGTGATGATGGCCCCGGCGAGCAGCCCGACAACGAGACCGGGCAGCGCCATGCAGAAGGTGCGGAGGATCATTGCCCTGCCCCCTTCGTGGCCGTAATCTCCTGCGACAGGCGGATGACCTTGCGGGCCGCCCAATGCTTCGCGGCAGGGGCTACGGCATGCTGATCGGCCACGATCCCGTCTCGCAGGGTGACGCAATGGCCGCCGACGGTGAGCAGGTAGGTGACGCCGGGCTTGGCATGGCGCCGGGCGAAGGTGGCGACTGTGCAGCGTTCAACGTACCGGCCACCCGCCACGGCGTGACAGGTGCCCCGGATCATCCGAGCAGGGACGTGGAAGCGTTCGACGTAGGAGGCGCCAAGGGCCTTGAGGGCGCGGCTTCGGTCAGCGTCGTAGGTGCGGCCCCTCCAGCTGGCGCCGTAGCTCGCTTGGGCCTTGATGGTGCCCCATGCGTCCTCGAAGGATACGCCAGCGGCGATGGCGACGGCCAGCACTCCACAGTGCGGCTCTTTTCGCGGGGCATAGCCCGCCGGGTAGCGGATGCTCACTGGCCGTTCTCCCCGTAGACCGCCGCATAGACGCCGTTGCAGGTCTCGTTGTCGGCATGGTCAGCGATCAGTTCGCTGCCGTCCTCCGCGTTGCCCCAGACCAGCAGGAAGGAGCCAAGACGGCGACCATCGACCGTGTGGACGTACAGGCTGTCCTCGCCGGTCGTGCAGAGCGCGTCGAGGATCGTGGAGCGGATCACCTCGCGCTTGACCGTCGTCTCGGTCCCGTCGTGGACGCTGATTTCGTAGCCATGCGCCAGCAGTTGCGTGACGAGCTTTCGGGCGACTTGGCGCTCCCCAACGGTGGCGAAGCGCATGAAGCTGGACTGCCCGGTGAAAGCGCGCTGTGGGTCGGTCATGGTCATTGTGGGTTCCTTTCGTCGAGTTTCTGGCTTGTGGAAGTTCAGGCGACGTGGCGCTTGCCGCCGCCGTGTGCTGCGATCTGGACGGAGACGCGAGCCTTGCCCGAGGTGCCCATGCAGGCCCGGCAGGAGAAGCAATCGGTGACCTTGCCCTTCTCTTCGGATGCCGGGCAGACCGTCTCGCGGCCCTTGATGTTGGCGAAGGGTTCCGAGGTGACGCGGAAGGTGCGGTAGCCCTTGGCGTGTGCCGCATCCATGTCTTCAACGCTGTCGGCGCTGGCCATCACCAGTTCCGCCCAATGGGCAGGCACATCGCGCCACTGGTGGGTGTACCCTGTCCAGCCCTTGGCGTCCCGCAAGGCGACCTTCCAGAGCGCATAGGGTGCAGCTGCAGGATCGCCGTAGGTGCCGAGCCGCACCATCTTGCCAGCGAAGATCAGGGACGCCTCAAAGGCGTTCGCCTTCGGATAGATGCCGCGCTTGTAGCTGGCATAGACCGAACGCGGCCCATGGATCAGGGTGACGTAGCAAGAGCGTCCCGCCCCTGTCCCGTCTCCACGATGCGGGCAGGTGCCACAGATAGAGGCATCCTCCCCCGTCTTGACCGCGTCAATCGGGCTGACATCAGACCGGATGATGTAGGTTTGCACCATCGCTCCCGTCTTGGCGTTGGCGCTCTTGTTGCGGATGCCGGTGGCGATGACCACGATAGGCTTGCCGTCCAGCTTGCTCGGGCCTTCATACAGGATGACGCCGTTCGCCTTGGCGAGGTTAGCAGAGAGGGTGAGTTCGCCGGTTGCGGTGGGATTGAACATGAGAATGGCTCCTATCGAATATCTGGCTTGTGGAACTGTTAGGCGAAAGCGTACTCGGCGGCAATCAGCCGCTCGGCAGCGTTGAAGGCGTCGGCATCGCCACGGCACATGGCTTCGTCACGGCAGGTGTAGAGGATCGCAAGGTAGTCCATGAGGTTCTCCTGTAGGTCGGTTGCCACGTTCCCCTGTCTTGCGTTGAGGGAGCGAAGGAACCGGCGGGCATTGTGCCCGCTATGCCGCCCGGTTGGCCGGGTCGGCAGGTTCGGTTCGCGGGGACGCTTGTGGTCCCCCGGCGACCCCCCTCTATGGGAGCCGCGTCACCCTGCTACCGGGCGGCAGTCTCGTCTGGACCGCCCGTCACATAGGCCCGCTTCCAATCACAGGTTCGGCTCAGTGGCCCGGTCTAGCGGAGACCGTGGGGAGCGTTTGGGGAGCCTCTCGGCGGCCCGTCGTTCCCTCGTTGTTGAACCCCTTCTAGCGGCGGCCGATCGTGCTGTAAACAAGAAAATGAGGCTTCCAGAACTATTTTTACAGGAATGGCGGTTTTCTGCGGGTTTCAGGGCCGAAAAAAATGCAGGGCGGGGTCTGAAAGGGCGCTGCCAGGGCGATAAATGACAGGCCACAGCGCGCCGGATCGGCCCCGCGTCGGCAGGCCCCGGCAGGCATCGGCAGGCGCCGGCAGGGCAGGCCCCATAGGAGCCCGTAGGAGCCCCACAGGGCGCGGAGAGGCTGGCAGGGCACCACAGGCCCCGGCAGGCCCCGCTAGGCCACCACAGGGCACCACAGGGCACCAGACACCGGCAGGGCGCGGCAGGGCACCACAGGGCACGGTAGGACACCACAGGGCACGGTAGGGCACCACAGGGCGCGATAGGTGGCCCGCAGGTGCCAGCACGAAAAAAGCAGGGCCGCGCGGACCCGAACGAATACCCATGGCAGGCCCCTAGCGCCACCACAGGGCACCAGCTGGCCCCCACAGGGCGCACGATCTGGCACGATCCCCTCGGCAGTGGGACTGAAACGGCAGTTTCCCTAGGTGCCGCCCTTCAACGTGCCGCCTATCGTGCCATAGGGGCATGGCCCTAGGCCTTCGGAAGGGGAGCGGAAGGGCCGCCACAGGGCCGGTGGGCAGGCCCCACCCCATGGGGGGAGACCCGTGCCTGTCATGAGCGTTATGCCGCTTCGGATTTTTGCAGCAAAACCAACGGCTTTCAATTAGTCAGTACCCTTGGGGGTGGGGATAATGGAAGGATACCTATAGGTACCCCACAGGAACCCTCCGGTGATCCTTCGGAGATCGAGGAGGTGAGGGTAGGGGGAGGAGGGGGAAGAGGCCCCACAGGAGCCCCAGGGAGGCCCACAGGAGCCCTTGGGGAGCCGGGAGGGTACTACCCCGCCCAGCCCCCTCTCTAGGCCTTCTCAGGCCGTCAGGTAGAGCGCAGCTTCACGAGCCCGTCGGGTGACCAGCCCACGCAGCACCACGCGCTTGCCCCGCACCGTGCCCTTGTTCCAGAGCTTGATGCCGGCCGCAGCGCCCTGGTGGTCACCAGCAAGGTGCCGGCGGAGGGCGGTGGAGCGGACGAAGGCGGAGATGCCGATGTTGAAGGCGAGGCTGACGAACGCAGCGAACTGGTTGTCGGTGGCGTTGGGAGCAGCCCGGGCCACAGCGGCCTCGAAGCGGCTCAGGTCTTTCCGCAGGAGGCTCTCGGCCTCGGCGCGGGTGATGACCATGCCCGGCTTGACGTGGCTTCCGGTGGACCCGTAGCCGATGGTCAGGTGCCCCGTGGGGCAGATGTAGGCCTGCAGCTCCAGGCCCTCGCAGTCCTTGATGATCGTCAGGCCTGCGGTGTTGATCTGGCGGGGGATGGTCGGTCCTTTCGTGATGTTAACGGAACCTTCGGCGACCCGAGGGGCGCCCTACGGCTCGGCGGGCGGCGATGCCCGAGGGGGGTCGGGTCCACTTGAACCCGGCGTTGGCGAAGAGCAGACGCTCGTATTCCTCGGCGGCCTTCCGCTCGCGGTCGCTCTGCGCCTTCTTCGCGTCGGCGTTGAGGTACTCGGCCCAGTGCTTGACACCCATCGCCAGCACGTCGGCCATGTCGTCGTGCTTGAGGGCGCCCTTGGCGTCCTGCATGTGGGTGAGCTGGAAGAGCCCTCGGTGGGCCACAGGGGCCATGAGGTCCGCTCGGCAGACGTTGGTGTCGATAACCAGGCGGTGCTGCCGCATGACCGGCTCCAGGGCCGCGATGATCCGCTGCTCCTTGTTGCCGACGGCGCGGATGCCCTCGATCCGGCAGGGGCGCAGGGCGTTGACGTGCGTCTCGAGCAGCTTGCCGAACATGCCGTCACCGAAGTTGTCCTCGGGGACGATCAGGTTCACCTCATGCTCCGCGCTGATCTGCGCGAGGCGGGCGAGGGTCTCAGGGCCGTAGCCGTCCTGAAAGCCGCCCCAGGCGGTCACGAAGATGTAGCCGGCGAGGAACTTGGTGACGCAGTAGGTCGTGCGGTCACGTCCACGGCCCGAGGGGTCGATGAACATGGCAGACCCGGTGAACGCCAGGAACTCCTGCGAGGCCTTCATGGGCCGGTAGAGGCGGTCGCCGTCGAACCCGACGTTCTCGATGTCCTTGATCGCCAGCTCGGGCGCCGAGGACCACACAAGGTAGCTGGGGGCCATCTTGCGGTCGACGTCCATGACGATCAGGTCGCGGGTCTTGAGCGGGTAGCGCTCGGCGTCCGACAGGGTCGTGTCGAGCTGGTACTGCAGCAGGAAGCCGGCTTGCCGGTACTCCGTCTCGCGCTCGAGCAAGTCCATGTCGTCGAAGCGGTCAGGGTCGGTCGGGGCGCCTCCGATCATCGAAGCCATCGGCTTCATCAGGTCGGGGTTGGCCTCGAGGTCGGCCATGAGCATCGGCGCGATGAAGCCCCGGTAGTTCGCCAGCTTGTCGGCCGTCGGGTACCTTGCGGGCCAGATGCGGACCTCGTAGCCCTTGTCGGGCAGCTGCCGGTAGATCGACTGTTCGGACTGCGGAGTGCCGAGGTAGACGATCTCGCCGTCAGGCTTGAGGATCGCGGCGTACTCCTTGGTCTTCGCCTCGAGCTTCTCGCGCATCGTCTCGGTTTCCGAGTTCTTCGGTACCTCGACGTCGTCCGAGATGACCAGATCGGCGCGAGAGCCGGTCAGCTGGCCGGTGATGCCCACGGCTTTCACCGAGGGGGACTTGTCGGCCTTGGCCGGTCCCACGTCGAAGATCAGGGCGGAGGACCGCTGGCCGGGCCGGGCGCGCAGCTCGGGCCACAGCTCGTCGCCGGCCTCGTGGTCGATGATCTGCTTGATGAAGCTCGCGATCTCGGTCGCGAAGGCCTCGTTGGCCGACACGATCATGATCTTGAGGTCGGGGTTGTTCCAGAGGCGCCACACGACGTAGGCCGCCGTGAGGAAGGTCTTGCCGACCCCACGGAACGCCTGGATGAACCGGCGGCGCCCACCGCCGACTAGGAAACGGGCTATGTCTAGCTGTACGCGGGTGGGCTGCGGCAAGAGCAGCAGCCGGGTCCAGACGTACCAGAGGAACTTGAGAAAGCTCCCCCGAAGTTGTTCTTGGGCGTTCAGGGGGTGTCCTTGGGGAAGTGTGGGAGCCCTGGGGAGGGCTCCCACGGGGGCTGCGCTTACCGCTCGTCGAGCGGCATGTAGCTCTTCAGAGCGCGCAGCCGGGGGCTGGAGTTCTGGTTCAGGTTCTCGTAGAGGCCCCAGCTGCCGTACTCGCTGGGAGCGGAGAACAGCTGGTAGTTGGTGAACAGCTTGCCACCCGCCGCGCGGAAGTTGCGGACGTTCGCTTCCTCGATCTTGCCCATCTCGCTGTAGCGGGGGAGGTCGTTCAGGAAGGCGGTGAAGGCGGCGTCCCCGGACCTGTCCCCGCTGACCTCATGGTACCCGGCCTCATAGGTGACGTATTCCAGGCCGTACTGGGTTGCCTTGTCTCCGAAGTATTTGTGCCTGTCGGCGTTGTAGCTGTTGAAGTCTTCCCACAGGAGATCAAACGCCTTGGTCACGCCGCCGTCTGGTTCCGTCTGCCACCAACGCTTGACCGTGTCGTAGTAGTTCTTGGCCATGCTCGCGTAGAAGTACGGGGCGACGGCCAGCTCATCGATGAAGTCGGCGGCGCGGATGGTGTTACCGTTCGCGTCCTTCCAGTCGGGCGTGGTCAGCAGGAGCGTCTCGCCGCCCGCGCTGCCCCACTGTGTGCCCGCAACGATACGGATGCGCTCAGGCGCAGCGGAGAACAGGGGGCGGATGATCTGGCTCATCTGCGCCGTCCGCATCCCGAGCCATTCCATGTGGCGCCAGTTGATGCCCCACAGGGCGAGGGCCTTCCGCCGAGCGTAGCTCTTCTGCATGAACCCGTCGTTCCACACCTCGTTCGACAGCTCGATCCGAGCCACGAGGTGTGGGTTCAGGTTGTCCCTGACGTACTCGCCAAACTTCAGCATGTAATCGTCGCTGGCGTGGATCGGCAGGCAGAACCACGGGTTTACGTTGAGCCGATTGCACATGTCCACGAGGAACTCGACCGGCACCCCGTAGTACGCCCAGAGCAGGCTGTCGGGCTTGTTCGGGCGATCCGCCCACTCCAGCTCTGGCAGGGTGTCGAAAGCGGTGTAGCTGCCGACATTCTTGCCGGTGCGCGGGTCGTAGGTGGCGTTGGCCTGCATGTAATCCATGAACCGCAGGACGGTGAAGCCCCTGACCCTCTCGAATACAGGGGGGTTCAAGATCACGTTGCCGTCCAGCCACGATTGGTACAGGTCGGCGCGGACGCAGTGGAAGTTCCGCAGGTAGTTTCCTGTCCCGTTCGGGTCGGTCGCGCTGATCCTGAGCTGGACGATACCCCCCGACCCGGTGCGGAACGTCATGCGCCCCGGCACATGGTCGAGGACGGTGACCCCGTGCTGGAAGGCGAACGTGCCTTCGCCCTCGTAGGTGAAGACGTACTCGGTGTTCGGGGGCATCGCCGGGCCGGCGTTGTAAAGGAAGTTCACAACCACCGTCACGCCACTCGGCAGGGACGTGGGGTACTTGTTCGCGTTGTAGGGGACGGCGACCGTGGTGTTGCTCGGTACCCAAATCTCGGCGTTCCTCGTGATGTCGAGGAGGGGCGCCGAGTCGCTGTAATACACCAGGGTTCCCATGTTGGTGCCGATCTGGGGAGCCCCGGCGCTGTTGTCGGGGATCGCTGTTGCCAGCGTCCCCTTCGTCTTGGTGATAGTCGGCATTCAGTCCTTACCCTTCTACGGTAAATTGAAGAACGGTTCCGGCAGTCTGCCCATCGCGGGTCACTGCAACGCGCAGCTGGTAAGACCCCGGCGCAAGAGCCGTCGTAGTGTAGTAGTACGGCATCGCGGTGATAGGGTCCGAGGCTGTCGCGGTACCAGTGAAGTCGCTGTCGGAACTGAGGGTGACCTCGATGTCGTCGCCAGCTTCCCAATCGGTGACGTCAATGGCGAACGTCTGCTTCGGATTGCTCGGCAGAGATCGGCGCGTCACTCTAGGTGCCATGACCAGCGAGGTGCTGGAGTAGGTGGTCGTGACGGGTGCGAGGTCCGGCGTCCTGTTGCCCCACACATAGGTGAAGTTGCGGAAGTCGGCGTACTCGCCTGCCACGGCTCCATTCACGCGGGCCATGATCCAATGCTCGCCCTGGAGCGCCACGAAGGAGCCCTGCACCGGGCCTGCCACGTTCTGGGCAAGAAGCTGCCACTGCGCGGGGTCTTCCAGATTGGCCTGCTGGGCCACCCACAGGGAGTAGCCGCCCCCTGCAGAGAGCGCAGGGACGTCGACTGCTACGGTGAACTCGTAGCCAGCGACCAGACCGACCATCTTGGCGGCGGCCTGCGGCATCGTCGAACCGCTCCGCGCCGCAAGGCGCAGGGTGCCATCCGTAAGCGTACCGGCCGCAGGGTCCGAGACCCGCTGGGCCGATGCGTCCAGCGACGTCGTCGACCACTGATCGAACGGGATCGCGACCGGCAGAGCTTCCAGAACGGGGCCGATCTTCGCGCTCTCCCTGACGATTTCCGTACCATCAGCCTTGATGTGGACAGGGGCGCAGGAGACGAGGCCACCCTGGTGCTCAGGCGAGATCGTGAACGCGGACATGCTGCCGCCGATCCGCACACCGTCGACGAACCACCTGTACCCCTTGGTGCCCGTGCTCGGGCTGGTGGTGCCCTTGGTGACGGTCAGCGTCATGCCAACGCGAGGCTCGGTGGCGCCGGCCGGGAGATTGACCACCGGGTCGCTCGTCCAGACGTAGCCAGAGGCGTCGGGCGCGGATGCCAGCACCGCCTTCGGGAGATCGAAGTCCACATACTCGCCGGCCGTGTAGGTCTCGGCGTTGTAGTAAACGGAGTGCGTGGTGGCCGTGGCCGTGAACTGGCCCGTGATCGTGCCGGTGAACGTCACATAGGTCTGCTCGAAGAGGGCTGCGGCGGTCGGGTCCGAGGGCGTCCCTACGCGGACGGAGAAGCCGCTGGACGCGTTCATTGAGGGCACCTTCGCGGAGAAGTTGTAGACTGCCCCGACTGTGAGGCCCGTGAGTTCCGTCACCGCTTCCGGCCAGTATTTGTCGGCGGTGGCCGTGAGGCGCAGCCACCCGTTCTCCAGCTGCATCACCGACGGGTCCGCACTGCGGATGTAGTCGGGGGCAGAGCTGTAGCTGTAGGACGTCACGCCATCGAGGCTGGTGAGGGGTCCACCCTCGGCCACGTTGTTGATTTCGATGCTGACCGACTGCGGCGCGCTGGCGTTTCCGGCCGCGTCCGTCGCGACGAAGGCGAAGACGTAGGAGGCCTGGGTCTCGAAGTCGGTGGCAGCGAGGCTCCACGCCCCGGTGGTCGCGTTCAGCGACACAGCACTGGCGTCGGTGCCGCTCACTCCCCAGGTGACAGCCTCGTTCGCGGTCAGAGTTCCACCAACGGCGACCGCTTCGTCGTAGCTCCCCGAGGGGTTGGCGCTGGTGATCGAAGGGGCGGCGGTGTCGGACACAGGAGCCGCCTGCACGGGGCCTACCAGCGCCGACTGCTTGAGGTTGGGGATGTCGGTTCCGGTGGCAGGGTCGGTGCGGAGCGGCATCGCAGCGATGGTCTTGCCGACGTCGGCACTGCGGACGGTGAAGGTGACGCTGTTCAGCCCGATGTTCACGCCACCCACGAACCACCTGTAGCCGCGAATGCCGGTGGAGGGGCTGGTCAGCCCAGGGTTGATCCTGAGCACCGTGCCGGGGTAAATGGCAGCCCCACCACCGTCGATAGTGACGGACGGATCGACGGTCCAAGTAAACGCGGTCGGGGTGGGAGTTGGGGCCGGCGCGGGGGCCGGCGTGGGGGCGGGGGTCGGGATTGGCGGGATCAGCTTCGCGTTCCGCAGGGCGGTGTAGAAAGTCGACTTATCTGCCGGGAAGGTCACGCCAGCGAGCGCGGAGTTCAACTCAGCTTCGGTGAGAACCCTAGAAAGTACCGAGGCAACCGTGATGCGGCCTTTGAAGAGACTGCCCACGGTCTTACTGCTCGCCAACCCAGAGGGCTACTGTGCCGGCACCCGAGGTGATCTCGAGGCGAACGTAGGGCACCCAGGAAATGCTTTCGAGGAAGGCAGCAGCGGATGGCTCCTTGACCTCGATCCACGGGGCCTCGGGGGAAACACGGCCGAGGACGCGGAAGACGGTACCGTCGGTCTGCGCCTGCACGGGAAGCAAGCCGACGCCGTTGGTGTCGCGCACGGTCCCCTCGGCGGAGCCACCGGCCCCGCTCGCGGTGAGCTTAATCATGTGGTTGGGTGTCCTTTAGTGAGAGAGCCGAACGGCCTCTTCTTCGAGGTCCAGATCGGCCAGGGTCGCGGCCAGATTGCTGACCGGCTTGTTGCCCAGCGGGGCGGTGATCGAGTTGTCCTTCAAGAACTTCAAGGCCTTGTCGATCAGCTGGGGGTTGATGGGCTGGCGCTGGTCAGGCTGCTCGTGGTTCGCCAGCTCAATCGCCCGCTCCAGCTCCTCGCGTAGCCCCTGGGCCACAAGGCCGTGGAGCATATCGAGGAGGTCGGAGGTCGCCCGGCTCACAGGCCGAGCTTCCGCTTCACGGCGGCCCACACGTCACGCGGGGCTTCCTGCGCGACCTCGCCAAGGCTCACGCGGAGCTTCTTGACGACTTCGAAGGCGCCGATCCCGGCGACGAACCCGACGCTGCTCTTCGCAATGTCAGTGGCGCCGAGGAGCGCGTGGGCCAGCTCGCCAGCGTAGTAGCTGACGACGATGCCCACGGTGAGCTGGATGAACCGCTGCAGCCAGGGCATCGAGCCCTGCACTGCGACGGCGACGGCTGCGCCGAGCGCGCCGGGGACGAGCCCTTTCAGGAACTCGGTGATCGCCGGCAGATGCACGGCGAGGTCTTCGCGGGTCATGAGGTGGTTTCCTGGGGAGCCTCGAGCGCGGCCACACGGGCCGTCAGGGTCTCGATCAGCTCCTGCTGTTGTTGGATCGCTCGGACGAGCGTGGGGATCATGTCGGACATGCGGATGGACAGCTTGGAGCCGGGAGGTAGTCCGCCGGGGGCTGTCGGGCCTTGGAGGGGCTGGTAGTCGTACTCTTCGATCAACTCAGGGAGGACCGCCTGGACCTCCTGCGCCACGAAGCCCGACACGTCCGCCTTTGAGCCATCCACCCAATCGAACCTGCGCGGCTTGAGAGCCATCACGGCCTCGATCCCGGTCTCCAGCTCCCTGACGTTCTTCTTGAGCGAGCCGTCGGAGAGGCTGGCGATGCTGGTGCTGGTGGAGAATATCTGCCCGTCGTTGCGGACGTAGAACGCCCAGCCCGGCAGGTTGATGTTGAAGACGTGGAAGGTGTTGCCCTCTCTCGCGCTGACGACAATCGTGGACCCGGCCATTCGCGAGCCGGCGGTAAACAGGTCGTCCGCAGGCTTGCCGACGAGGACGTTGCCGGCGGCGTCTATCCGCGCCCGCTCCACGCCTGCGGTGAAGAACCGGACCCCTCCGTACCCGCTCTGGAACAGGGAGGCGCCGTTCGGGCTGTCGTCCACACTCGCCCACTTGATCCCGTAATGCGGCATGTGGACGCCGTGCGTGTTGAAGCCATCCCCGCTGGGCAGGCCGATCAGGGCGCCCGAGTCGGAGGCGCCGGCCGGCAGGTACAGGTTGCCGGATACGGTCAGGAGACCCGGCGAGGCGGTGACGGTCCCAGCGACCTCGAGTGGGCCTGAGATGCTCCCGCCAGTGAGCGGCAGGTACGTCTCGTCGACGGAGTTGATGACGTCCATCGCATCGGCGTAGGACTGCACCAGCGCCGCGCTGTTGAGCGCCAAGTCTCGGATGTAGCCCCGCGTCGGCATGGCCTGGAACGGGGTGTCGACGTCGGCACCGGCCCACGCCGTGACCAGCACCAGCTGCGTGGCGCTGATGATGCGCTCGATCTCGAGGATCGCGCCGCTCTCCAGCACCAGGGCATCGCCGGGGTTCACGTTGCGGATGAAGTCTGTGCCGACGCCAGTGACGTCAGCGGATGCGCTGCGGAGCTGCAGCAAGCCGGTGCGGTACCAAGCCATGGTGATCCTTTAAGGGTTGGCCGCGCTCCACTCGTCGAGCAGCGTCTGCATCTCGGCGCGGATGCGCTCGCAGGCTTCTCGCTCGGCGCGGGCGGCGGCGTGTTCGGAGGCCGCCTCTTGGCGGAAGGTTTCGGTCTGAGAGCGCAGGGTCCGCGCTTCGGCCAGCAGGGCCTCTACAGAGCCCTTGAGGAGCCCG
>Ga0210040_10001531_pt1 | contig 34672 bp, 33 predicted proteins | sample CryGeyCG12114_NA_FD_185462 | JGI IMG/M metagenome (GOLD analysis project Ga0210040, IMG submission 185462) | Groundwater microbial communities from aquifer - Crystal Geyser CG19_WC_8/21/14_NA (SPAdes) (version 2) | ecosystem: Environmental > Aquatic > Deep subsurface > Groundwater | place: USA...
CGGAAGTCTGTGATCTGCACAGGTGTCGTCAACTGGCCCAAGTCACGGCGAGCCTAGCAAGCAGGCAGGCCCTCGTTGACAACATCTCTCGCGGAGCAGCCCGATCATGCGTTCTACGAAGCGCTACCGGTCGGGACAGCTACTCCGCAGGAATATGCCGTGGTTAGCGTTTGAGTACCTCTCGATAAGAAGGTGCATATTAATAGGTAGGAGGCAACAGTGCTTCGGAACGATGCACACGCCGAGGGGTGGGTAACATGAACATGAATTGCACTTACAGCACGCCTAAGGGTGTTCAACGCATTATATTATTAACGTCCCATCTACTTTCCCTCGACAAGAGTGACCTCCGTAGCCAAACCACCGTCATTCTCCTTCACGTTACATCTGCAATCAAGCTTCTCGTGCCTTTCCGCAATCTCACGATCTGCTTCTTCATAGATCGCTAGCCGATACAGCTGCCTCGCAAGCTCCTAGTACGTCCAACACTATCACAGCTTAGCGGTTACGAAAGTGTCGACCTAAACCTAGCAGAGTACTATCAGCTCCGAGCTTTCCCCACGTAACTCCTTGGCTGGAATTATCTATCGAGACGACCACCGAGCCCGCCTCCAACGCTTTACTGAGTCGTTTGGCGCGATCCATATCCGTCGTATCCACATAAGCACCTAGACCGTATTCAGTGTCGTTGGCTCTCTGGAGAACTTCTTTCTCGGTTCTAAAAGTGTCGACGACCAACACTGGACCGAAGACCTCCTTCTAGACGATCTCAGCCCTAGCCTTCGGTCGATAGAGTATGGTTGGCTGCAGAAAGCAGCCTTTGTCTCCCCATATGGCTCTTCCGGTGAGCAGGGTGGCATCCTTCTTGTCCCACTCGATCAGACCCATGACACTTTCTTTCTGACGATAATAGAACAGTAGGCTTGACATTATCGTCTCCGCAAATAGCTCAGAGCCCAGTGTCGCAGCAGCTCCCTGAGCGTACTGTGTGAGCATGTCGACAAAGGTCTGCGCGATACCTTCCCGGACATGGATACGCGTCCCCAAAACGCATCCGTGGCCGTTGAAGGCGAGGAAAGACATTGCATTTTATACCGCATTGCCAATAATCGGCGTCGTCGAAAATGAATGAGCACTGGTGACTTGCCCCCAGGTTCTAGTATCACTCGCTTCAAGTTAGACTGTACAGCTGCAATTTGTATCGTCTTGCCGACCACGGGACTACCAGTGAAGACTGATCTTGCGGATTCTCATGTGAAAACTCAAGGTCCGTCCAGCCTCAACTGCTCCGCGAGAACATTCACCATGCCTGCGGACACCTGGCTTGGATGGCCAACTCTCCGAGGTACAAGATACTGAACGGGATCAATCCGCTAGATTTGCGTTTCCGGTCGCCAGGGCTGAGGCTACAGTAGTTTCATCGCGAATGTGATGATGCGGCTTTTGAATGGCACAATGGCTGCGCAAGCCTCAACCGGCTGGCTGGTGGAGAACGCCCTTCCTCGATGTCAGAGAATTGGTTTGGCCAGGATAAGACGCGAAGTTTAGCAGTAATGCCGGTATTGTTCAGTGACTTACGCGTAAGAAGCCGCCCTTAGAGATTATAAGCTCGCCCCCAGGCCTGTCCACAACACCTGCATAACTAGGTAAGCAGATAAGTTAGTGGGGAACTCCCACTACCTCGCAGCGTATGCGGGTATCTACATCTAGACGACTCAGCAGCAGTGGGTATCTCGAGCCCTTTGCACAACGATACCGGTTCACCGACTAGTGTCGTTGTCGCTTCGAGACAAGCCAGCCTTTCTGCGTTCGCCTCAAGTATCTCGGCAAATTCCTATCGTATAGTGCGTCGTATTTCCTACTCAGACAATTCAGCCAGCGTGGTCTTGTGTAGCACGAGGAAGTCGATGTCTTGGTGTATCTTCTGCACCGCCACCGAGTCCTCCTTCTTTCTTGCCAGAACTCTCAGTGCTTTAGCGACGCGTTGCGTCCGGGACGCGGCGGTTGCAGGGGAAAGGGCAGCATCTTGAGCCGATACGATACAATTTCCTGTATGGTTCCGCGGTAAACCAAGACCGTCGGATGTGATTGCGTGGCTGAGCTCATCGGGCTTGCTTACAGCTCTTCCTTCTGGCAGAAGGCTACCCAATCTAGTCAGTGAACGTGTGCTCGTTTCGAGGCTGGAAAGACAGGAGCTTGCGGAGCGAGCTGGGTGGCAAGCTATAACTAGCTGGCTTCCAGGACGTTTAGTACTAGTTGTTTCGTATATGATGCTGGAACTCCTACTCCTGTCACGACTGTACTGGCTAGTTACAACTATTACACTTTTCGCTGAGGAGTAGCCTTCATGACCGTGGTTCATTTTCCACTGCCTTTAATGTCGGGCATCAGCTTGGCATATTTCTCAATCCACTTCGTTCGAGCGCTTGCGAACCACACGCCTTCGTCAGTTTTGCCCTTTTTTTACTCTAGACCTAGGTACAGCTATCTACAAGCTTCAGGTCCTGAGCAATGTTCTGCACGTTATTATCGCTGAGCAGAATCTTGTCGGTGCCACTCATGAGATTCTGATCGAGGTGCGGGTTGGGGTGCTGTTAACAACATCAAGGCCGTTCACTGTACAGCTCACAGTCACTCTGGCAGTCAGTATTCCTCCACCTGCTCTCTTCTTTCCAAAACGCCTTTTGAATCTCCACACCCCATAACATAAATCCTACCAAGCTAGCAAATACAAACATCAGGCTTATTATACTCTCGAAAAACGCACCGGATCTGTTCATGGTCCACACTGGCTTGTGTTATGCGCGAAATGCCTAATCGCTGTTGCTAGAGTTTTGAATAGCCGGAATAGCTTCACTTCAGTCCCAGACGACTGGTTCAGCTCATGGTAGACAACAATGCCGACTAATCTCTCAGCTCAGATCATGCATCGACTGTTCGACAACAGCGGCAGGAAGGACCAAATGACGCTAGGCGGGCTAGTCTCCGTGTGCTTCGGTGTATGGTCCCCTATCGGTTAGTCGTTCCTTGACCGGGTCTATTGGATAGACAGTATGCGCTGCCAACCATGAAGGTGCTGGTGGTTGTGGTTAATGACAAGTCCGTGGTTGTAAATGGAATGCAAGGTCGCAGATGGACCGAGCGCGCACAGTGCGTATGCTTCGGACCTGATCCCACTTAGCTCTGTAGTCCTAGGTCTGAACATCGGTTTCATTATGTGTCTGTTCAGATCGAAGTCAGCCTTCAATTTGAGCCGGAAAAGATCCCGCATCGCCGCAACCATTTGACGTGACTAGCTGTCAACATCTGCCGATCCGACCTTTCGAACCCCGCAAGCTCAATGGTACTGCTTAAGACTAGGACGGGAATGCAGCAACCAACCAGCGTCTGGGACCTGGAAGAACTCTGCTTCTCACTTGTATGGTCGCCCTTTTTGCTTCCCCGTCAAGTAGACATCAGGATGCACGTCTCTGATGCGTCGGTCAGCGCAATATCAGGGAGACTATCCTCACCTTCGTTGAGTAGAGGATGTTGGCCCTTTAGCTCCCTCGCATCTTCGATTGTGTCCTGATGCCTCGTAAAGGCAGTAGGATCATGGCTGTTGATACTAACCACACGAGACGGCCTCTTCGTCCCAAGTGACACGACGATCACGTTGATGCTCTCAGTGAGTCCTGTATGCAGCTTGCTGTTGCCATGGCCTGTGTAAAACTTCTCCGATCATTAGTACCATGGATTGCCAGTATTTCCCTAGTTCTTGGAGGGAATCGAGAATGTTGCGACTTGACTGTATAATGGCAATGGAAAGGGGTGTATGAAATGATAGCCCTGTAGGTAAACACTGCGCGTAGTGGTCTATTATATTCGAGTATGATCTGTCGCATGATGCTGGAGCGGTAGCTGTTGAGCTTCCTGATTGAAAATTCCAGTCTACGTTCCCTCTGTGATTTGAATGGCTTTCGCCTGGGGACGAACATTTTGTATATCTGCTGTAGCGGCTGCTGCAAAGGGTCCCGCACAGGCGGCTAGGACATAAACGTCGCCACCCTCATCCACTTGATGTACGTTGGCCACTCTGTAAAGGTCGCTGTCGCAGTCGAGCGTCCTGCCCAGGCCTCATAAACTGTTGGTTAGCACTCAGTCATGGCTGTCTTTGACGACTTCGTCCTCGTTCCACCGCTTCCTGTCGAAACTCCTCTTTCAGACTGCACTTCCGGACCGATTCCGCTCGTCCCTTCCTTCGGTGTTACTGCCACGTCCGTTGAGCTTAAACGGCTTCGCCCTCTTGCTCTCAGATTTTCTTGGTCGTCCAGGTCTCCTCTTGACGGGCGTTGAGGGCGCTCCACTATCTTCTATGCTAGCGTCTATCTCTTCCATCTCTGTGTCCATGTCCGTATCACTGGTCTTGCTGTTAAGCGCTTGCTGATTGACGACACTAAATCCTGTCTGTTGCGGGTATCAGCTCTCTTCTTATAAGATACTTGCCGTTCCACTTACTTCCTTCATAAAGTCGTAAAGTGCCTGAAAGTGTGATCTGACCGCTGTTTCTTGTGCCTACCACCGTTAGCGCCCTAGCCCCAGCTAAGTAGTGGTCTGAAGTACTCACTGATCTTGAGGCATGGATGCTTCTGTCTTCCATGTCACGGTCGTGTGCTAGCTTCCTGTCATATTCTCGTCGCTGTCTTTCGAGCTCATCATCTGCAGCTTGACGTTGCTTGGCTCGATCATCGTCTTCGAGTTTCTATCTCTGAACGGGAGCTGTGTACCCACCTCCTCCCGTGCTGCCCAATCCAGCATAGTATTTGTCTGTCTCGCTCAGTTGACCTTCTGGATTGTGGTCGGATAGAGGTGTAGGTGATGTAGCTAGTGAACGAGGCATCACAAGAGTGACCGAAGACGTCGGTGTTGCGCTAGGAACCTCGTTGGCGGTGTCGACGTTACTAAGGATGGGATTGTCCATGGGCGAGGCCTCCTTGGCCGTGCTGCCACAGGTTACCCTAATGCTCGTAGCCGTGTGAACGATTGTCTCTGATACAGCTTTTCGAGCATCGGTAGATTGTGATGTTAGCGGATCAGAAGGCATCCGAGAAGAGCGATAAAGACGAAGTGTTCAGATGAGGAATGGTGGTTGCGGAGATGGGTGATTCCATGGTCTTGATTATCAGTTTGAGGCAAGCTCGTTGTGATGCTCGAGCACAAATGGCAACCACATGTGATGTTAGTGGACGATTTGGGCCGCTTTAGAAAGGTTTAGGCTTGACCTCCGAGGCTACAAAATCATTAAATATTGTAAATAGTTTTAGGCTCAATTTCCGCTAGTAGTCCTATAGCTAGAGGTATTTCTTCCCTCGTAAAAGCTCTATTCGGGCATTATACGTTCAACATCACCTAGCATTTATAGGCTGCATAGGTAACTTATACCTCGAATTGAAACTCTTAAGCAAACGTTGGTCTCTGGTACTTTTAGTTGAACCGGATGCGGGGTATGCACATCTACTGTACTGTGGGCAAGCACTGGCATGCTGCACAACACGACAGCTCAGTAATACTGCTATCCGCCTCTATGGCAACATGATGCAAGGCAATGATTATGGTCCACATCTCGAAGAATGGACCACGTATTCCTTCTATCAAAACCACGCTTGCAGCTATTTGAATTTCCATCACTGTGCCAGCCTACCTATCAATCTAGAACTTGGCAGTCTTTCCCCGAAGAGCACGGGTACCAAGTCACTGGTGAGATTAGTGGCGATTTTCAGATCTTCAAACTTACGGACGACGGTCAACAAGACATTACAGGGAGTGACGACGAGCCCGTAGCTGCGTTCTTTCAGTAATGGCTATGGTTTAGCATCCTCTCAGAAATACTCGGATCCGTTGACATTGCCGCTTTCGTACAAAGAAAGCCTGACGGGACGCAATGGCTCACTACGACGCATCTACAGAAACATTCACAAGCTCTAATCGCCTCTGCTCCGGACCAGTCTTAGGCATCGAGCCCTGACATGGTCCAGAGATGGGGTAGCCACCGATAGCAAATAATCCGGCGACCACGTACGGTAGTCATGCGATATCTTCAAACGTACGAGTACTCAGCCGACAACATCGTTCCCAGAACCATTTTCGCTGTCGCATTGCTGTGTGAGCATCTCCACGAAGTTTTGTCTCGCGTATACTGTCACACCACGGTTGATGGTCCTTTGGAAGCGATACCGAAATGCAACTGGCGGGACGACGGTGCTGACTGCGCCATGGCTATAACAGAGGAACTGAATAAAGGCGGTTGGTGCCCCAATACGTTAGCTGGTATGGGCATGTATGACACCAAGATCGAAACCCTGTGGTTCTATGCGAATTTGCAGGCGCCAAAACGCGAACTTGGATATGATGACTGCAGCGCGGAATACTGTGTGCATTTGCAGATCGACCACGAAATATATCGGACAAAACATGTGGCAGGTGATTGTCATTGTGACATTGTCGGCCCAGATCCTTCGGCACTAGCAGATATCGTTATCAACGGTAAGCTGCCACTCACGAGAGTTTTGTTCCGAGCAGAAGGCACAATCAAGAAGATTGATATAGAGCCACGAGAAGATGATACCAAGTTCGTTGCCATCTCGCACGTCTGGGCTGAGTCGACGCCGTCGTCGACGTGATGGAAGAGGAGGATCCGCTATAGAACCTCCAAGCAGTCCGCAAAACTGCTCAAGGTATCATGATTGAGCTTGAGTCTGGTCGCCATCATTGCCAACAGAAGGCCAACAAGAACAACTGGGAACGAGCGCTAAATTCTGCACTGGAATTCGGTCACACCTCGCTTAGGGACTTCGACACCGGAGACACCTTAGACGCATCGACGCTCAGTCGAGAAGTCGACCTGCTGAAAGCTAACGCCGAGCGCGAAGCTCTTGATGGTCACGGAAATCCTGACGGGAACCTGCTACCCACTTGTTTTCTTCAAGAGCTTCAGAAAGTGGTCGACAAGATTGCTAGCGGAGAATCTGTCTTCTTCTGGATGGATACTTTATCCATCCCACGAGAGCCACGGAGCGTTAGCAAATTTGCACTCAAGAAATTGCGAGATCCATATAACTACGCTGCCCATGTCCTAGTTTTGGACTCATACTTACAGGATCAGAAAAGTCAGGGTTGCTCCGTGATAGAGCTTCTAGCACCGATCAATGTCAGTTCCTGGGCGCAGCGACTCTGGACGTTCCAAGAGGGACGGCTAGCGAAGGATATCTGGGTTCAATTCGCGGATGACAAAACATGCATGTCTGATGGAGACGAGGTGAAGCATGCACTAAGATCGGAAGTTGTCTCGGAAGTCCTAAGTGACATGGTTGCTTTCCACACATCTACGAACTCTGTCACCGACATATGGGCTAGGTCCGCTTCAGGCTTTGTATCTATTCCGGCGCTGAGAGAGGGTGTGCGTCTCAGGTCGACTTCAATGCCTACTGATGAAGCTTTGTGTTTAGGAAGCATTGCTGGATTTGATATGGGTAAAATCCTCGACCAGCCCGAGGCTGAAAGAATGGACACCTTTTGGAGAGCAGTTCCAAGCATATCGGCGGGCCTGGGACTGAGCAAGGCGTCTGTGAAACTAGAGGCGAAAGGCTTGAGGTGGGCGCCAGCAAGCCTTATGGGAGACATTGATAATAATCAGTGGGACGGACCAACAAGTATGTCGGAAGAGACCGTAGAGCTTTCGCCAGAAGGGTTGGCATGTCAGCTGGCAGTATGCAAATTCCCATCGACAGTCGCACCTGCGTTCGAGAATTCATCGAAAGCTCTCTACCAGATTGCAAGTGATGAGAACCACAACATTTGGGATATCTACTATGGTATCACAGTGAGAACTTATTGTGGTAGATGGTTGATCTGTGTTTTCGAGGAGCCATCGCACCAAACGCCAGTTCACGTCCCGGAAGGCGCAATTCCAGCAACTTTGCTCGAGCAACCAACCTACATGCTCGACGGCAGTCAGCCTACAGAATCATTAGCAGGTGACAACGTTTCTGCTCTCTTTGTTTATTACACGCCATCACCGGACGGAAACAACCAACCAGCGCATGCTATACGGCACTGCTCGTTGTACTTCCTGTCACACAAACACAGCGCCTTCCTCGAAGAGCTAGATACCATCGCGCACCAGCTTATGAACGAATACTGGGACGGTCTCATCGCAGAATCAGATGACTGGGATAAGCTTTACGAGTTTCTCGAGCCGTTGGTGCCGAACTATGTCCTTCGCAGTCCTTGCCTCGAAATCGGCAAGCAGGCATTGAAAGCGGTGCGTGGAACACATGATATTGATGATCAGATGGTGGTGAGCAATGCCATCGGGATTCTTGCGATGTTCTGCTTCCTTGGACCATATCATGATGTAGATTACGATGGTGAGCGAAAAAACTGGGTGATTGACTGACGACTGCAATTCAAACGTGCACGGGCGTAGTAGACGTTTTCGATACAATCTCTATGAAGTATTTTGCCTAAAGCTACGACTGTGGTGTTAATACAATACCATCATAAGGCATGATATTGACATACACTAATCCACGGATTTCAACTACCATCTTCAAGCCCTGTATCAAAGATCGTTAAGAACTTATAAGCTATATCGACAATATTCCGTTTCGATAGTATACTTTACCAACGGAGTTGCGATATTACTAAGGAGATAGAGGAGCTTATCGATGTATTTTCGCGCGGAGATATAGCTTTCTAAGAGTATCTTTAAGTTAGTTAGCGTTCGTACTATTTCGGGGTTTTATCTTAAGTTCTATTATAAGCTAGATACTACGCTTTAATAGTATTTAGATCCTTATACTCTTAGTCTTAGTTATACTTCTACTAGTATAAATATTAATAGCTACTTATATAGAATTAATACTAAGTAAAGTATTAATAATAGTTATAAAAATATCTTAATATAAAGCTATAAAGGTATTCGAATAGTAATTCTAATAAGAAGTAAGGTATATATCTAAAATATAAACGATAGCTAGCCCCGCGACGCGAGGTTAACGTAGCCGGCGCTACGATAAAAGTTACTGCTAAAAAGTACTCAGGTGCGGGTACGTTGCGCTTGCGGGGATAGCTAGAGTATGATGCATATGACGCAATATGTAGCGCGACCGCGATGCGACGCGTGAAAAAGAAAGAACGCGACGATGCGGGATATGGCGGCTGCGGGCGACAGCTGACCGGTCCACCATGTCTGTGATGTGTATCGGCCTCAAGCTGCTCATCGACACCTACCATCCTCGCTCATTGACGCAGTACGGACACAATGTGCACACTCAAGAGACCTTTGACCTTCCGTATCCTTCCAAGACCTCATAAGATCTTGAAGACTGCCAACCTTAGCACGACGAAGCAGGGCAGAAGAAGAGACATCTGGGATATCGAATGCGACGATGACGATGACGAGCTCCCTCCACAGTTCGAGTTGGTCAGTGAATGCGATTCGTCAATTGCTACAGCGAGCGCTCCTGATCTTTCACCGCTATCCTTTGATCACAATTTCAGCCATGACCAAACTGAATCGCGTTGGCTGTCACGGAGGAAGCTAACGGTGGTGGAGGACGAGGAAGAGGAGAGGGAGACACTGGTCAGCGGAGAGCAAGAGTTGGATGTCTTGTCAATCGCCGCAGAGCTGGTACACGAATGGAGCAAAGACTTAGCACCTTTCGATCTGGATCCAAGAAGGTTTCGAGACTCCTCATATATGGCAGGGGCATATTCACAGCCAACATATGCCGGTGAACGATTCAAGGCGAGACCACCAGGTCAGCCTCCTACAGATACACAAATCGCAACAGTCCTACAGCAAGAAGATAAAACCTCCGAAGCCAACATTGCAGGAACCGACGAGGCGAGCCAGAGGATCCCAGCAGTGCCAGACGAGGACCCAGTTGCTCATTCAGCAGCCAGCGTCGTGGCCCCTATTCCTTTTCCTCCCGGTCCTCCTCTCGCTGACCTTGGTGAGGACGAAGATACCATTGTCGTCGCTGTGCCGCCAATACCCACTACACCTCCTCTCGCTGACCTTGATGAGGACGAAGATACCATTGTTGTCTATGTGCCGCCAACACCCACTTCACAGCAGCGGCTACCTTCAAGACGCAAGGCTAAATCTTCTCAAGATTTCCCAGCTCCCAAAGCTACAGGCGGTCCTCTCGCAAGGACCCCGAAGCGGCGAGGCAGACCTGCCAAGGCCGCTGCTGCATCGCATAAGCCTATCAAGGTCGCCCGTGGCAGACCTAAGAAGGTAGATGCGACTCAGATGGCCGCAGCACCTACTCCGACGTCAGCAAAGCGGCAAAGAGATAATGAAGAGCCCCAAGTCCCAGTCAAGAAGAAGATTAGCAATACCGCATATGCGTTGCGGCTACCACCAAAGCACGGTCGCATTCACTCAACATTTCACGTGTCACTGCTGCAAAAGTACGAGCAGCGACCCGGCTGCGAACCCCCCGAGCCTATCGACGTAGATGGTGAGGAAGAGCATGAGGTTGAGGAGATCTTGAGCTCGAGGGGTAGCGGGAGAAACAAGAAATGGCTGGTGAGGTGGAAAGGTTGGAGCGAGGCTTACGATACGTGGGAACCCATCGAACACCTTGAGAACGCGACCGAGATGATACACGAGTACGAGGAGCAACGCACGTGAAGAGCAGGCAAGTAGTTTGTGCGAAAGAAATGAATTGTCAGCCGAAGCCGGCGAGGGGCCGCGAGCTCTGCCTTCTAAGAGACGAAGGCGACCGTCAAAGGCAGCTGGATGCTACGCTTGCTCTCGTATTAGTCGACGTTCCGCTGATCAATGCTAAGTCCCGAGCATCTACCTACCAGTCGTGTATGGCAAAGCAAATGCAGACAGACCACTCTCTCGATGTTGAGATTACAGGTCCAAGTGTCGACCTCGAAGATTCCTCCACACTACCGCGAGGAATCCCCGATCAAGGAAATCGCCATCCATCAAGCTCCTGCGAGCGAACAACGTGGTAGGAAGCGAGTTCAACGACCGAGACTTCGCGTATGGCAGGATCGTGAAGCTCCTAAAAGGCACGAGGTGGCACGTCTTATCTAGCGAATTTGCTCGAAGCAAGATGCGGGGAATACATAGGGAGAGTTTTAGATACCTTGCTACAGTCCTGAGATGAACTCGATCTTACCTCCTCCTCTTCTAAAACCTTAGATTTCTGCCTTAGGCATCCATGTACTCAAGCACCTTCACACGCCCCACCAAAGCAATTCCCTCACTTGCATTTACTTTTTCCAAGCGTGCTATTAGCCAAGCGCAACTAACTACAACCGGACACGTTGCTCCTCGTGGGGCGAGACTACTCCCTGCTTCACAATTGCTATTCGCAAACGCGTCATCCTAGCGAGCTTCAATGCGTCCTTATCCACTGCCACCAACAGCTCCAAGTTGCCAAGATTTAGTAATTGACATCACGCGGTGCGAGCCACGGACCGCGGTACACGAAGCATTCCCTAGTTCTTCCAATAGGGTAAAATGATGTCTCAACTTCCTACCGTTACATGGCCAAAAGCCAAAGATCGCCAGCTGGCATGGGCTCTTCCTCCTCGAGAACGTGTCCAATCTCGCACTCAACCACTTTCTTCAGTTCCTCCACTTGTACATGAGCCACCGCAACATAATCCACCGACGGCCAAGAGACGAAGACGTGAAAGCATCGACCCACGACGACAGGACCTTTATTATATCCAGCACTACGACGGCACTCCTGATGATGATGATGGTGATGATGAAGAAGATGACCTTGATGTGAGCGTCGACGAAGTTAGTTTCACTGCTCATCTTCCTTCCCTCGACGCCGTACTGACTATGCTGGACAGGAGTCAGTAGATCCTCCCAGCCTTCACCACACATCGGATCACGCTGCATACAGCCAGGTGCTCTCACTTCAAGCGCAGTTACAACATGATCTAGCTTCCAGTCCTGAGGATGATGCCGGAGACCATGACACTAGCAACCTCTTCGAATATGATCCCGACGTTGGGCTAGATGAGACACAGGAAAACTTTGATGCAGATGGTCAAAATTCAGACAACTATGACACTGCGGACGAAGTGGTCGGAGCGGTCGTAGGAGTTAGGGTCAAGGGCGCTGATGCGGATGAGGACGATGACGATGACGGGCCTAGCACATCAGTCGAAGCCAACGAGGAAAGCCTACAAGAGAGTATGCAGCAAGCCTCCAGTTCAGCTACGAGTGGCATGGACGATGAACAAGACCAGGAGAAGGATATGATGAAGTCCCTGCCAGGTGCTGAAAGTTCATCCGAGCGGCATAACGAACAAGATCGTGGTATCACCACTGCCACTGCCACCGCCACCGTACCTGTTCGAAGAGACTCCGAAATTCCTGAATCAGAAGACGAAGATCCCACAACGATCACTGTGCGTGTACTACCAGCAGAAGGTCAACCTGTGCAGCACAGCTCGGGAACTTTCGACTTCGAAATCGACGACTCCTCCTCCTCCACACCCTACACTGTTGCCAAGCAATCCTGGTCGGAAGAGAGTGACTGGGACCAACTCAGACAAGTCAAGAGTATCGGATCCATCAAAGTGGGCGGCTTTGCCTCCATCGCCCTGAGCGAGAAAAAATACAAATCAAACCCACCCACTGCCAAAATCATCGATATCCGCAGAGGCAGTACCAACGCTCGCCAAACCTGGGTGGTCATTCAGTGGCCATATCGGGTGTCAGAGGCTGTGGATGTGTTAAAGCAGGCCGGACACAAGAACGCTCAACGTCTGGTCGAAGGCTGGCCAAGCAGGACAATGTTACTGAGCGATGTTTACCAAATTCTTCCTGCGAACGCTATCCTCAGAAAGATAGTGCCGAGCAAGATCAATGGGGAGAAGATGTTCACGTTGCGTTTGGAGGAGGGCCTGAATGGAAGAGACAAACCAGGTGCTGCCGTCGTGGATGCACCAAGGAAGTGCCGAAAGAATACTTGAAGAGGGAGCACTCAATATTGAAGAAAAAAATGTTGCTGACTATGACGGGATGATGTGCTCGATTTCGGATGCACTAAAGAAGCGCTGGAAGAATACCTCAAGTGGAAGCACTCAACACAGGTGACCCTAACCCTAAGATACGACGAGATAATGTGCTCGATTACAAAGATGGCTACATAATACTCGCGTGATGAGCTTCTGCAGCCCACACACGCATCATGTCAGAAACCATTACACTGTGCCTACCTTTCCCTGTGCCTTGTTTGATACTGAGTACATGAGACACCTACCATTTCACTACCACATAAGAACCTCCTACGACGCTACCATCCAGGCCGCTCACCTCTTGCGCGTCAATGTTCGAGAATCGAACCGATCCGCCAATTCGTCCCCATCCCCACTGCTGAGCAGATCAGTGCAGGGCATCTTTTGTCTTCCTTTCATCCCAGGAGAAACGACCTTGGACCGCACCACACCCCTGCCAACGAGGCCCAATTGCTGCACCCTGTACCACCGGTAGAGGTCTCGTCACTCTCAGACTCTCCGCTTTACGGCTTGGCGCAGACCAACAGCTGATGCTACCAACAGCAGTAACATATGCTTCCTGTGTCTCATCCTACCAGATGCAGCTTATTGACCGAGCATGCTTCTACAACTCTTCCTTGCGTGGCTTGCAGACTTGGGATAGGCGTCCGTCAGCCATCGAAGGTCATGATGTCCTCCGCGTCAACGTTGGCGTGCTGATCGTGTGGCTGCCAGTCACCAGGGCCTACTTTTAGAAGATCCCCAAGCTTGATGGTTCTTCCGGTAATGGCGCTCTCAGCTGCGCATACTCGACGGGACCGAGTGTTTCATGTGCCAAGAACATTTCACCTGCCGCGAAGAATCATAGCAGGATACCGCTGTCCCTCAATCCAACTGCCACAGCGAAGGAGATGCTGGCCTCGATGATGGCGATCTTCAGGGTCTGGACGAGCCTTGACGAGCTGAAGCAAAGGAGGGTTTCGAAGAGAGCGGTTTCAGCGATCTTGGCACGATCGACTGGCGTGTTTTCCGATGTCGAGCAAGAAGCTCAGCAGATGCAGAGTTACGAGTTTATCGCCTAGGGAAGACATCGATATCCCCAGTGATCCACTTACACAAAAAGAGAAAGCGGAAACTACCGTGGTAGAAGAGGCCACACCAGCAGGTGCAGTCGCCGTCAACGATGGCAGATATCAATCCGCAACGTACAATATCTCGTCACATAGTCATTCGACCTGTCCCTACTTTGCAAGAAGCGATGGCGGACGCAATTGTCGCGTCCACGCTCCCAACGATATCCTCGTCCCACCATATCGACGAGCGCGATCCCGGCTCTCCCGTTGGACCACCTCGCACGTCGAGAATTACAACAGTCTTCTTCGATAATGGCTCGTACGCCCCTGACTCCGTTCTTCTCGTTACAGACGGCAGCTCATTAGGGGTCCGCGCGTATCACAACTTAGTTACAACGGGTTTTGCTTGAGTCTAGGTAGCTCATATTACCCTATTCAGTAGCACAGCAGAGGAGTCAGCTTCCACGATCACTTTCAAACGCACACTGCCACAGCCGGTGACGGGACACTGAAACTTCGGCAGCTATACCTAGCTAAATCCTGTATGGTATCTGGATCAGAAGGCACTTAGTCAGAAGCTCACGATCTGACACTGGTCAGCAGCGCAGTGCAACGCCCCTAGAACTGCAGTGAAAGACTCGGCCGCAGCCTGCTGTGGTAGTTCTGCGGCGAAGACAATTCAATTGGCCATCTACACTTTCCAATGCGAAACATCAGGAACTGACCTGATACTGCCGCCGCAGTCAACAACGGCCGCAGAGTCACAGCGCTATGTGTCATAGTCGAAGGCGGTTACTACAGTCTTCTCGATCAGCATGGTCCCCGTCGTCGAGCTGCTCGAGCAAGGCCCTCCGCTAAACCTAGACTCTAAGGCGCTCTACAAAGGGAAGGCAGGTTCTTGCTACCTGATAGGAAGGTCACTCATTGCCCTCACCGCTAGTCACTATCCCGCCAATCCTACGAAAATCTACTCCCTACCATACGGCCATGATACTGCTGACTCGTTCCAGCGGCGTCATCATCAGCCCTTCCAAACTGTCCTCAACAAAGACGCCCGCAGAGCACTCTCCCCCACCCAGGCACTCCAGTTTTTCCTCTCAGGTCGAACAGACCCTTCGCAACCACCGCATGAGCTTCCTCTACTTCTCTTACCCCCCTATAGCATCACAGCGTAGTCATTTCAATTCACCACTCTCCCAGCCAACCGTGCCGAGCCTCGTATACTACGGGCACGCCTCCTACTAGCTCCAACCTCTCCTCTTTCAATCCTGCACACTCACCCTTGCACGATAAACAACCCGTGCTCAGCTCCTCGTATCTCTTGCCTTGCAAGTAGCTCACGCAGATTGCTACGCTGCTCTTGGGCGCACTCGTCGCTGCCGCCTTGCACCTAAGTCCCACCAACGCAACAGAAGAGCTATATGTTAGGCATTTGTGGCATCGCCATTATCATCATGATCACTTTTATCGTTTGCAGTCCAGGCCATGTCGAAGCGAAGACGTTATCGAAGCTGCTGGGGAACCCATCTCGGCACCATCATCTGCTATCGCCAAGTGCAAAGCAAGCAACTTGACTCGGCAGAATTCTCGCACCTTCGAGATTCCTGACCATGCCAGAGCGCGTCCTGGTATTGTTATACATAGCTTTGGTGTCTCCGAAGCCGGAGCAATAGACATCACAGCTCGTGCACGCACACGCGTAAGGGACAAGCTCCCCCTCCTTGGCTCGCCTACCAAGAAGGTATGTGTGCCTGTCGAGTCACAGTCATGGTTCGCCTAAGGACATCACTACACCGTAGTCGTCTAGTGTACGAAGGACAATGGACGGTCAAGCAGCACGCTGCACAGTCGAGGACAGATAGCCTGCCTCGCTAGGGCCATAGCCATGTACCGACCGTGATTATACCCCATCGACAGGGACAGCTACGTCCTTCATCGATGCTCCTACCGGTAAGGCTGGCAAACAAGCCGTCACTAACCTAGTCGAGGTATATCCGCGAAGCTTCTGCTTCGACCCGTAGATAATGCCTAGCCTATATTATAACCGCCTTAGGAGCCTTCGTTATAAGGGCCTTGTCTTAGGGGCGTATACTATACACTATATACTGTATACTATATAACTTCTAGCCTCGCCGTCGTAAGTAAGGCTATTATAGTAAATTGTATAAGGGAAAAAATTAAGCCGGTACGTATTAAATATAAGAGGGATTATTATACTACTACTACCTTACCTTAATAATAAAGCTACGCTAGTAAGTAATATAGATAATTCGTAGTATTAAGGTTACGAACTTACTATTAGTAAGTAAAAAGCTATTCTAGTATAGTTTAGTATAACGTAGATATATTACTACTAGACTAGCTATTAGCTATTAACTTAGTCTATAAACTACGTTATACTAAATCTTAAAAAATAGCTTTTTAAGGGTAAAACCTAGTATTAATAGCTATATTCTACTCTTACTACTTAGCTCTCTTAATCTCTTAACTATTACTACTAAATAGCTTACTATAAAAGCTAGTACTCCTTCTTTTATATATAGCTCTACCTTTCTTCTCTTAGTCTTATAGTCTAGGCGGTACGATTAAAGATAAAGAAGAAGAAGAAGTTAACACTAGTAGTAAAAAGAAATAAGTAGTAATAATTTACTAGCTATTATAGTCGCTATTATAGTCGCTATTAAGTTTAATAAGAGATAACTAACGACGAGAATAAACGATAATATAACTACTAATACTTACTTATAACTCGAGTAGTACTAGGTTAATAAGATAGAACTATAACTAAAACTATAACTAACTCTATTAGTAGGCTAATACCCTTATATTTACTATCTTTTAAGTTAACTATCGCTATTTACGCGTCGCTTATATTATTAATTATTAATCTTAAATAGGTATCTTTAACTAGAATCTCTATATATTATTAAGTAGCTATAAAGATCGAGTTAACGCCTATTATAGCCTCTACTTTTCTTAAAGTAATATAGCTAGCTTAGTAGCTATTCGCTAGTTAAAGTATCGCTATAAGTTAACTCATAGTATTTCTTTAATATCTTAGAGTTACTAAAATTAGACTTAGATAGTTAAGTAACTTATATTTATTATTATAAGTATAGCTAATTTATACTTTAGCTACTAGCCTCTTCGCGTAGAGATATACGCTATAATCTACTAGTAAGGGTATAGTAGCGATCGTAAAAGAGGTCTACCTTTAGTATACGCTAGTATAAGGTCGTATATATAAGGTAATTAGTACTACTTACGAGACTAGTTTATATACTTAGGTAGCTATTCGTTAGTAAGCCGTACCTATAACTTAATAACTAATTTAATAGCTTTAAAAGTAACTAAACTACTAAGACTACTAAAGTAGTTCTAGTTAATAGCTATAAACCTCTTAATTTATAACTTATATAGGTTATTCTTATAGTCGCGATAAAAATCCTTACTCTAAATTACGATCTCTTAGGCTATTTACTTAAGCGATATTTAGTAGTTAACGATCTTATATATTATATAATTTAATAACTCGATTCTCTACGTTAAAAAGTAGCTAAAGTTAGTATTAAACTTTGTATATAGTTAAACTACTCTTCGCTCTTTTAGTAGCTAAATCTTAAGAATATATCTCTTATTATTATTAAGAAGGTTATTAAGTACTATTTAATAGTTAGTTTTAAAAGTAAACTACGAATTTAACTAAATATAATTCTAGTATAGGCCTTTAAGACTAGTAATTATCTATTTAGTACCTTTATTAATAAAGCTTTAGATATTATTTTTAGTATATTCTTTACTTACTTAGAAGTACGTAATTATAATATAAATAGCGTACTAGCTATAGTATTTAAGCTTTAAGTTTAAGAAGTAACCTCTTGCGTTAAACGTACTAGTTAAGCTTACGCTCTAGTTAGTAAGGATAATAGCGAGATTTAAATAGTTTAAATAGATCTCTTCTTAAAGGTAACTAGTAAAGAACTTATATAACTATATATCTTCCTTTAAGTACTATAAGAAGGCGATAGATATAGTATAATTAGTATTAGTTATACTAGTAGTAATAATTAGTAAAAGGCTATACTTATTAGTTTAAAAGGTCGCGTTTATATATAATAAACTATCGCTAGTAAACCTCTTTATAAAGGGTATTATCTCTTTTAACTAGAAGACTATTTATTATAGCTTCTCTATATCTTTATTATTACTACTTATTATACTTATTAAATATCGCTAATTAGCTTCTTATAAAAGGTTTAGAAGTACGCTAGTAGTCTTATTACTAAGTAGGTCCTTAATTTATCGGTAAATAAAGTTATAATACTCCTTCTTATTAAGAGAGACTAAGAAACTCGTCTTCGCTAATAGTTTACTAGCCTTACTAAACTTTATATTATTAGTATAATAAAAATAAGTAAAGGCTTTAAGAGCTTAAAAGTTAAATAAGATCTTCTTATATACCTTCTTTACTAATAGATTAATAGGATTTTCGTAACCTTTATAATCCTTCTTTTACTAGCTACTATACTAGGCTTTACTATTATTAGGCTCGCTATTTAGTAGCTTACGATAAAAGAGGTAGTATATAACCTTATAGCTAATAGCTCTCGTCTTTTCTTTATAAGAGTAAGACCTAATAATCTAATCGCTATTATTCTTACGAACCTTTAACTCGAGATTTTTATCGTTATAACTCTTCTTACCGTAGTACTTATAGAAATAGAACTAAGCTAGTACTTAACTAGTACGATACCTTCTCTTAATAAAAATATAGCCGCGAGTAAACCCTTAAGAGAAGAGACGATCCTAGTAGTTATCTAGCTTAGCGAAGACCTTCTTATTCTAGAGCTTACGAGTATTATCTTCCTCTAAAGTAAGATAAGTAAAGAGCTAAGTCTAATATTAATAAGTAGGGATAACCTTATAGACTTATAAGGTCTTAAGATAACGACGAAAGGTAGTAATAGGTATAGCTATTATAAGCGAGAGTAGTAAGACTTAATACTATAGATTTACTATATAAGTTACTAGCGTAGCTTTAATATTACTTAAATAGGTAAGTAGCTAATAATATCCTATAATCTCCTATAGTACTCGTATCTACAGGTAAATTTTAGTAGGTAAGATAAGTAGTATAAGAGATTTTAAGGTTACGTAGTGTGTATAGTGTACAGTGTACAGTGTGCACCCCGGAGTCACGCCCGTTACAAGCAGGTCAGCTGTATAACAGGCTCCTCTCATCCATCACAGCATCACTCACGTGCGCAAAATCTGCTAGGACTCCCGGTATCTCCAAGGACACAGTCTTTACCCAGCTATCGACTATATCTAACACTAAATTCCAGGGCATTGGCGAAAATGACTTGCTCCCGACAACGTATTCAGCACCCGCAGCATATACCACGCTACGCAAGCCACTCTCTACGTCTAAGCACTCACCGGCTCCAGACTGAGACAAGGTAATGTTAGCGAAGCAAACAGTCCTATCTATACAGGCTGCAAGAACACGTTCAGAGAACTACACTGTACAAGGCTTTCGATGTTTTCGACCCACTCGGATCCATCTCAATCGGACATCGAGCAAAGACAAGACCGATGTAGTGAACTGGCACATACCTCTTCCCGACGAGATTGCGTCGAAACCGGTACTAAGGCGGTGCGTGCGAGTAAGTACAGCTCTGCAGCAAGATGAGCTCTCTTTTGCTGGCCTAGGGGGATAACAGTGTTACTGCCCGTCACGCGCCTTTACCGTCAGTGAAGCAAGGAAACCTAGCCACAGAACTCAAAGCCATCCATCTTTTAGAAGACACTCTCATCGCTATCGCTGGCGATGCCATGGACAAATTCGCGAAGGCGGCTGAGCCCGCATACAAGATATGAGGGAAGTGAGCTCTGGGCCTGACTGCGAATTGATGAGCGCTCTTTTCATTATGGTGCCGCCATAATTCGTAGAGCGTGGCAGGTCGTTCATGTCCGTTCATACGCCCATGTCCATTTCCATTCATCCTCCTCGTTCTCGTCACAACTGTTAAGTCAGCCTTTATGTGCTCCCGAGGCGAACCTAGTCCGGCAATACAGATCTCAGCCAGCTAATGCTCACCGTCCGCCTCGAGCGCTCTTGATCCTCTAATAGCAAGACCCCTAAAAGCTTCCTCAAGAGTCAATCCGTGTTGACAATAGACTTTAAAGTCGTCGATGGCACTTCCAAAGCACACTTGCGTGCATTCGCTGCGTTGTGGGCACGAGGGGACCACTATGTTAGCACAATTTCTTTCTACCGCGCAGACGAGGCTTCAGATGCCATTAAGCAGGCCATGGGCCGTCATTACCGATCCGACACAGCGGGGACTGTACCGGCGACGAAAAAGTTGGAGTCCAGAAAGGATCTCGCCTCAAGGACCGCTCAACTTGCCCTCATGCCGTCCTAGCCTCGTGATCCCTAACTAATTCTAGCTGGTAGAAGCGTCAACACGTTACATTCCACAGCCAGCCAGAGTTCCCGTGGGAGCCAAAGGCCTCGAACCTCAGGAAGAAGAATCGAGACAGTCGGCGGCGGCATTAGGCGCGAAGCTGCATGTGATGTGGAGTCCGCATGGAAGGCATGTCGAATCTTGACCGACACCATGTTCACCGTAGCCGACTGCATCAAGGTATGGTCGGATCGGCCCAAGCATACTGCGCTCGCGCCTAGACAGATAGCCCTGAGTATGTCGCTGCCCCGCCTGACGCCGCTATCAATGAATACTTCCATCTATTCTAATACGATGTGCGAGGCGCGGAGCAAGATATCATTCCACCCCGCTAAAGGCAACGAAGGGATCTGCACCCTATACGCCACCGCTCATCATCGAATGATCTACACCTTATCTTATCTAGAGACCGTCCTACATGAGCCTTTCACGCCCTAGGCCCCATAGCCTCCAGTGAATATACTCCATCCATCCTTAGCTAGCATTACTAATCTCAGATCCTCGACAACAAGCGATGTGAACCAATAGCCTGCGCTTAAGGTAGCTAAGCAAATGCAGCAACAGCCTTAAGTCCAGCTATAGCCTCGAGTGCCGACAACAACGTGTAGGTCTAGCTTCCGACACAGCAGCGGCAAACGACCAGCTTGAAATTCTAGCCCTACCGCTCTCCCTTCATCGCCTCCTCTTCTCTTTATCGCCTCGCCACCGCAAACACGAGCAACCCATCTATATCCTAGACCCGTCGGGCCCGATATCCTAAAGAGAGCTAGAACTCCTTACGCTCTCGTCTAAGTCGGAGTTAGATCTCCTATTACACGCTAGCCTAATTATAGCTAGGTAAACTAAATAAATACGGCCGCTAAGCGACTAGTACGAATTATAAACTAATTAGAAGGAATATTCTTAGAGCTAGACCTAAATAGATAATAATAGGACTACTAGGACTATAAGGACTACTTACTAAGTCTAGTAGACCTTACGGAGCTAATAGAGTACGTAAAGGATATATACTACTTTAAGTTTAGTTACTTATTTAGATAGACTCTTTATAGTTAACTTATATTATATACTTACCTTTACTAGTTCTAGCTAGTTTCTAGATCTACCTTAATACCCTCTATTATACACTACTTTATACCTTATAATAGCTAATACCTACTTAAAGTACCTTTAAGGCTCTAACTATCCTTATATAGTTAGTCTTAAGGAGTACCTCTAATACCTTCTTCTATCGAAGTTCGTCGCCGTTAGCTAGAGGTATAGGTATAGGTTTAGTAGAAATACGCTGTTTCTCGATAGGTAGTTAAGCTAGGCGTCTCTACTATTAACTTTACGCCGACGCCTCGCTTCTCTTCTTTATTACAGCTAGCTTCGAGGATATCTTTATAGACGTTTTACTAGAAGATAAATAGGCTGCTCGAGCTCTACTAGGTAGCTGCTTTCGCGGCCTACGATGGCTTAGAGAAGGTACTGTTAGGTCGCGATTAACGGTGAAATCGTTGTTCTAAGCTCGTACTTAGGATCTCGGAGTATATATACCTGCCTTAATAGCTACGATTCCTCCTTAGGTTCTAGCTGGTGCTAATGTCTAGATTCTCCGACTTAACTGATATATATATTACCCTCGATACCGGCAACCTAGCTAGCTAACTACAAGCAGCTATTCGAGCAGCCAAGGCTAAGCTGAAACTGCGATCGAAAGATAGCGACTCCCATCGCGCCTATAGGAGCTTAAGCTAACCTACCTAGGAACTCGCTAGGCTAGACGTTTCGCTTCAAGACTTTGCCGAAGTCCGGCGCAACCTCATTCGTCGCAGTCAGTCAGTACCGCCGAGCACGCCCATCCTGAGATGTAGAGCACCTCTTAGTTAGATGCCTGCTGTGTCATCTGAACTGGGTCTATGGCGCCCATTGTGTGGACCGGCTGGGCGTTGCTTTGGAATGTTGAAGGTATCCTTGGCCAAGAAAGAATACTGGCAAAGCCCATCGACTGACACCAGGTCTTTGGATGATGGGATCATCGCATTCAGGTCAGGCAAACAGGCACATACTGATCCTACCGTGCTGCGCTGCTTCGCGCAGGCACTGTTCGCTGCTCAATCTCAGCCAGCTTGATGCAGGGCTTGAGTTTGTCTCCTTCGACGTGCGTGATGGTCGCCTATCCCAAGGCCTCACTAAGCCATTCTATTCAATCGGTAGTAGCGACTGGCCGTGTGTGCGAAGTTGAAGGAAACGCTGGGCAAGTATCGAGAGACTGGAAGTCGGAAGGTCTTAAAGCTGCTGCGGCGCCAAGGCACGAAGGGAGCAAGCACGTTAGGTGGTGGCGAAAAGCCCGGGGTGGACGTCTTGGGCCTCTTGGGCACGGCCTGACGCCGGGTATATCGTAGGCATACTGCAAGCGTCACGTCAGAGCATGATCTGAAGCTTGAGTACCGTACGTGTTGGATGCCATCGCATCGCTTTACCAAGGAAGACGACGGTCTACACAAACTAGCTAGGCGGAGAAGAGCTTATCATAAGACTTCTTCTTCGTATCGTATCGTTCAGGGGCATGACCACCTGGCCCAGCAAGCTAAGCCATATATGGTCAAACCTCAAGCGTCAATCAGCGGAATTGGGCCTGCGGAATCGTCAACAAGTGCTTCCTTACATCGGACGAGCGGGCGCCTCATGGTCGATCTACAGTAGCGATGCAGTAGTTTCATGAAGTGGACGTTGACAAGACTGGCGCCTCTGCGGGATCTAGCGTAGCGGATCGGCCAAGAAGCCTAAGTTAGAACAACCTCGAGCACTGTCAGCGACAAGTCGACCTTCTCATCGGATCGCGCCTTTCCTCAATCGAACCATCTCCTGCTTGCTGGTCGTCAGCTCCGTCAACCACGCCGTGCTCGGAGGTTTCTTTGCGTTGCGTCGAAAGAGGTCGACCGCTGAACAAGAACACGAACAACGGAGTCGTACTATATTATATGTGTTTCGAAAAGTTTAAGCGACCTACGTAGAATAAAATCCGTTTACTATCGATTAACGTTAACGTTCTTATAACTAATTCTCGGTCTACGAGTATATATATATAGTATATATAGCGCCTATATTCTATACTTACTAACTAGTAAGAAAGGCGAAACTTACTTTATACTATTTATAGCGATACGTATTACGACTACGTTTCGCTACTACGTTCTAGAAGAAAGGCTCTAGGAAAGGCCTAATAGTAGTTAAGGCGAAGAAAAGTATAGCTAAACTATCGATAGAAGTATATAGAGGAACTACTAGTATATAAAAAGAGACGAAGGCGGCGCTAAGAGGTATACGAATACTAGGAGGATATATTTATAATTACGATATATATAGCTTACTACGTCTAAATAAAATAGAGCTATACTAATATAACGCTTAGCCCTATACGTTCTCGATCCTATACTATAACTACTTTATATATAATCTAAGCTTAGATACCTATTTATATCGATTAGTCTAGTTAGGAGATAATTAGTATCGCCAGGTCTCGCAATACGGCCTTAGACGACGTGCGCGGGTGTATCACATTAAGTTCAGCTCCCACTGAGCTAAGATATTCCTTTATCGCGCCGTCGACAAGAATATCTCCAGCTCCAGCTCAATCTCAATCTCACGTTTGCGAAAGGGCGAAACGAGTAGAGTATAGTATCTCCCGTTGAGCGCCTGCCAGGCTAAAGATCGGTAAGGAGTCACGCTATATCCTCGCACCGCGTCTTAGGGTTGGGGTTGTGAGACGACTAGGCTACGGAGATTCACTCTATATAAATATAAATATTACCTTACTTAGTTACTATATTATATTATACTCTCCTCGATCGACGGAGTATAGATCGCATACCCTATAAGATACTTCGCGCTAGTTATTATATAGATAAGTAGGTGGGTGCGTATCGGCTAAATCTCCTAAGAGCGTATAAAAGCGGAAGGAGGCCACGTACCACGAACTCACCAATGTGTTTTATTAGTTAACAGCTGGGCAATGAAAAATACCAATACCAGTAGAGCCCACGAATAGAGCGTAAAGACCGAAACGAATAGACGACAAAACCCTATCGAAGACGAACGATGCTATTGCGATAAGTAAGTACTAGCTAGCTATGCTGACACCGCCTGATCTGATCTGCTTGTCGATAAAGTGAGTAACGAATGATCCTACCATCTATCGGCAGGCGCACCACTACAGTATCTGAAGAATGACGCTGGCATCATGATGTCTGCGGTGGTGGAGCAGGTGAGGTGGTTCCATAAGCACTGGTACGACATGACATGCACGGCGGGCTTGGGACTTGCTTCGGAGGTTCTAAGCTGGAGATCTGGGGCTGACTTGTTCGTTCTAACGCTTGGGAATAGCGACTGGCGAGCGGTCCTTCGTTATATGAGAGCTGAAGCTGATTCGAATGTGCAGTGAGTGATGCTGTTATTAAGCTGCGTAGTTAGCTGGGTCGGCATGGCACTAAAGCCACCGGAGCATTTCTGGACATCTTAGAGTAGAGTAGGCTTCGGGGGAAAGGAGGTTCATAGATAGCTGTTCTTCGAGCGGACGAGCGCGATGGGCAGCAAGGCAAGGTTGGATGATGCAGGACAGTGATCTCTTAGAATATCTAGCTGTGAGTGAGCTGCATAAGGAAGGACTCATTAGCGCCACGCATGTGTGTAGATCCTGCTATTAGCGCAGTGGTGCTACTGCTGCTGCTGCTACAGACCTGCGTAGATACTGTAGATATTCCCTGTCGTTCGTTGGAGGATGTCGCAAGAGGTGCTTCGTATTCTGCTCGTGAAGGCGATACGGCGGTGCGGGACCTGGTGTTATGGAGTTGAGTCGTGCTGTTGGAAGAGCTGGGATCTGGATGGATGGAGGATGTGGGCGGGCTGCAGTGTATTGTCGTGGTGTGTCTCACTCTGATCTTGGGGGCTCTTGTTAGGTAAGCTTGCTTTTGGTTCATTCTATCGAGCAGCAGGTGTGTGTTGGATGGAGGTCCTGCGACGTTCGTTTGGGGGTCTGTGTGTGTGAGTGAGAGAGAGAGAGAGAGAGAGAGAGAGAGAGAGAGAGAGAGAGAGAGAGAGAGAGAGAGAGAGAGAGAGAGAGAGAGTGTGTGTGTGTGTGTGTGTGTGGGTGGGTAGGTATGTATGTGTTGTAGAAGTAGCCCCGGGTCCGCTTGATCTGGTCATAGTTTCCAGTGCGGCCGCCTTATCACTTTGCTCGAAGAATGACCTCTAAAATGGTTCGAGGTAGCCTCGGCATCCACGCCTGTGGACGCCTATACTCTGGACAAGTAAGATTGATTTGTTACCGAGACCCTCCCTGAATTTCACAACGACCCCGCTTGCAAGCCTGAGCACAGCTTTGAATAAGAACCAAAAACGATGAACGAGTGGACGCAGCTAGCGTGGCGAGTCGCTGCTGTCATTGTCGAGTTGAAGTGCCACATAGCCATTATGGTCTTTGAAGTAAGGACTGGGGATTGTTGCTTGCCAACGAAGCTGGTATCGGGCGTTTGGACGTAGAGTACGTGCTCAGAGTGCAGTTTCTGCGTGGCTGTCCGGATCACATACCGATCGAATCCAGTCCAAGCCAGCAGGGGTGAAAGCTCGAAAGTTGTTGTAGATAGGACCTCCTCCTGCAACTACATAAAGTCAGCTTGTGGTCACTTAGCAAGGTCTCAGTCACTTACCTATTCCCACCATCTTGCGATTCTGACCGTCACCAACGAGACAACTTACACCTGCTCCTGAAGCTCCATGAATCACGCTCATACTGTGCCAAACTTTGACCGAGTATCGGGGCTTAGGGTCCTTGAAGTCTTCGGTGTCCGTTCTAATGTACCGACCTGTAGTCAACGACTTCATAGCTGGTTGGAAGATACTCTCATAGTATATCGGCTACAATCACGTTAGCTTTGGTTTCCTGGGTCTGTTGGTCATGTGGTACCGACCTTGGCTTTAAGAAGTTGCAGCCGCTCACGAGCCTCCTCCCCGCCGTCGTTCGCGAGGTACACCGCGTAGTTCTTGAGGTATTCATCGAATTTTTCCCCAATATTCTTCTCCGTGTAAATGATGGCGGAGAGACCTTTGTTCGGTTCCAGCACTGTGTGCGACACAAGATCGCATAACTTCACATATTGGCCTTCTTTGAAAGATGGCTCCCCTTCTGCAAGCTTGAATATAGCAATATCGTCGGGTTCCTTTTCCCAGCGGACTAAGTTGAGTTTGTAGGCAGTTTTGTACTCATCATTGCTAAGGTTTTGAGATTCGTCGCCTGGTGTCAGGTAGGCTACGGTATTGGCTTCGGTGAGTGATTTGCTTTCGAGGGAGGAGATGAAATCAGAGTTTGCAAGGTCTCGGGTGCCATCTTTCTCGATTTGATCAACAGCGCCTGTGAAGATATGACTGGAAGTAATGCAATATCTCTCTCCAATAAAGGTGGCTGAGGCGCCAAAGTGGACTTCTTCTTCCCCTCCTGACCTCAAAGTTGTTGGTAAAGTAATGGTGATACTAGCGCAACGACTACCAAATTGTATAGCGCTTCCAACAAGCTGCCGTCTTTGAACTATGTCGTTACCGCCGAAAAGTCTCAAAGTGTTGTGGTGTATGTCAGTAGGCGCGAGCAAACGACAGTCGGATGTAATAGGAAAAGTTCGGTTCCAGAAGACACCACTATCTGATTTCTCGATGATGGCATGATATGAGGGTTCTGCAGAGGTAGTTGATAGTATGGTGTCTGAGACAGGCCACGGCTTGTCCTCTTCAGATGATACGGGTAGCATAACGGGTATGCGGGTGTAGTAAGTCCAATCGTAGAGTTCTGGTCGGTAGAGGGTACCTTGGGCAATTTCGATTTGCGATGCCAATACTGGTGACCGAGAGGCTGATGACTCTGTTAGAAACTGGGTAGATGTGGAAGAATGGCAGATGAAGGCCTATATACAGAATACAGAATGACAGATGTAGAAAAGAGACAAACTTTGCTGTTTATGCGGGTAACAAGGTCGACATACCATGGTTTTTGCTTGCGGCAGAAGCAGCGTGTGCGGCCATTGTTCTGTTGTGCGTCAAGAGGTGTGGTGCTTTCTTTCGTCTTTTGGAGCTGGTGAGTCTTGTAGACAAGATTGTGAAAGCCAGTGGTTGATAATGATTTTGCGTGGAAGACGACAAATTGGTGGTGGAATACTTGTCTTGCTGGAGCCGCTTGGGTTTGTTTTGCTATCAACGAAAATGGTCGTCACCATTTGTATGTCACTCGGAGGCAAAGCAGTCTGGCCACCTCTTTGTCCCTCTCAGCCAGCTTGTACTTTCACTGAGTGACAGACTCAGCTGCATACTTCAGGCTAGCCCCTGTAATCGACACACTGACCTCTATCTGAAGAAAGCATTTGTCTGCCTAGTGGATTCTCAGACCTACGAGGCATTGCGGACATGAGTGAACTGACACTACCGCCTTGACTGTGATAGCCTCCTGTAACTGGAGGTCAAGAAGATGTCACATACATGGGAGAGGTGTTTGCCAAGCGATGCAGCTAGGGTGCTGGCAATTGTATGCACTCTGCTGAATCAGCAATCTCTCACGATTGTTGGCAATTGCATTGCACCTCCAATAGTGCCATTCAGGCATGCATCCCGCGCCTTCCAATGGTAACAGATGGTCACTTTTCATGCCATACACAGCTTGTTCAGATAGACTGCTTCAGCATCTCATGCTGGACCTCGGGTCGAGACGGCCGAGTGCTAGGAGATCTAGATAGAGTTGGGGGTTCTCGATGGTCTGATGATATCCAAAGTACGCTTATCGCATGATCGTGCTTAAATTGAGGAGTATAGTACAGCTACAGAAGCTGTAGTGATCAAGTTCGAATTCTGGGGGCCAGGCAGTCAGGCAGTCAGGCAAAAGCATAATTCGAGCGACCTTCCATTCTCAGCCACGGCCATCAGCCTGCGGCGAGCGGGCCAATCACTGATATTCCGTTCATTATCACACCCCGCACGATCAACGTGGCCGGCTCTACGGTGGGAATTAAAGCCAAAAGTGCTTATGTGCCGGCCACGTTGATCTCGCAGGGTGTGATTGTTTACATGTCGAGATTTCAACTGCCCGTGATGTAGGGAAATGTCCGTAACATCGTCAGCATCTGCCTATCCTCCTCCTGTCCACTTCGCCCAGCCAAGAACGTCGTCACTGGACCACCAATCAAACTCGTCCACTTCATCTGGGCGTCTCAAGCGCAGCCGCACCGATTCGAGTCCCAGTAATGCTACCTTGCACGATTTCTCATCTACCGTCAGACGCAGAGTGAGAGAAAGATATCCGAACGAGTGCTGGAACTGTGAGGCCACCCAGACAGACGTGTGCCATGTGGTAGAGAAGAGGGATGGTTTGGTAAGCCTATCGCTACGCCAGCAGCCAGCCTGCCTTGCGCTAACGAATGAATCAAGTTTGACGAGTTGCTGGAAGCTGGCTTGATGACCTTTGATCGATTAGGATCCGAGGAGAATAGCATCCTTCTGTGCAAAAACTGCCATACCCAGTTCGACGACTCTTCCAATCCTGGCTTCGTCTTCCTCCCCTCTGACCTGCAATACTTCATTGATTTCGAAAAGGCCGATTACAAGACCAGGGAACAGATTCTGCATGAGAAAGGCTTTGCACGACGGAGAACATGTCCTACTGCGGAAGACTATGAGACTCATCTAAGGGCCACTCAGCACCTGACAGGCGGTGTTGGCTTCGGAGGCCTCTACCATGTTTACATCTTGAGGAGGTATTTTGGTAAATATGGGAACCAGCCGTGGATGCCTGGACGGGATCCCACTGGCCCCAAACAATGGCATGGAGCACCAATGGCTGCCATCAGGCGAGGTCTCTCAGCACTAGGAGGAATGGTTTGCCAAATACCACCACACGAGAGGCACCAGCTACGTGAATTACAAGATTTGTATTCGCTGGAACCTGAACCATCATCACCAGAAGCGACGGCAGGAACTGACAAAGAGCCATTGGGCAACCAAGTAGCCACAGGCGACCCAGCTATGGATGCTCAGCCAGGCACCACCGACAACCCAGTGCATCCTTCACAACTAGAACCGGCTACTGCACGCGCTCCGAATACGGCACCTCAACCTCACGATGACGAAGTTCGAAGGAGTCAGAGTGACAGCGCTATCGACTTAGCATCAGCACGAGGGACCCAAAATCCAGAGGGCAAGAGATATGGGGTAGGCTGGTCGTGCAAGGACGTTGTTGCTAGTGGGAACGAATATCAACAACATCGCAGGTCGAACAAGCGCAAACGTGACTCGGTGGAGGAGGAGTATGCGGGCAAGGGAAGGTGGAGATGGGGCCCATCTTCCAGCAGCAATGACAAGCTCGGATATGGACGTAAAACGGAACACGATCGAGGATGAATAAGAGGATGAGCTGATGCTGACGCACCTTGGCAGATCTCGGACATACTATGTGTTCGGGTACAGTACGATACGAAGGACGAAGACTCAAGTCTCGATCGACAATTCCAACCCAGGGTAATGCTGCTGTAGAGGTAGGCAGCCAGCCAAACTCCCATGCAGCGCTCTCCCTCGGTGCCGCCGACTCTTTGGAGCCCTGCCTAAGCCCATGCCATATGCTGCACACTCTGATGCTGGCCAGGCTTACTCATCTGCGCCTCATCAACCTCACCTTCGCACCTGCGGAAAAGTTGCCTGCTGTCTGTGCTCGACCTGGCTTCGAGCTGGTCGACATATGCAATGGCGGAGAGGAGGACTTCTCACAGGATGTGTGTGTAGGAGCTGCAGTGAAAGGATGAGCACATTACAATCTTACCATCGGTCGTGCCATCGGTGGCCGATCGTTTGCGTCAAGCGGCAGTCTACGAGCTCCGGAAATAGCCAGAGGTCGGTGTCCCAGGACCTGGCAAGCCAATCCAAGGCCTAGTATCTTTGGTACAATGAGACATGACATCGGCCTCCAGCAGTAGATGTTCGCTGGATCGCTTCAGATGGCCGTTGGAAAATGATTATTTTCCTGGGGAGGCGCATAATGTGGACGCGCCTGTTGTTCGTGGCTAGCAAGAGAAAGAAACATCGCGGGCGCTAGCGTGAGAGACGATGGGTCGTGACAAGCGTCGAAGCGTCGAAGCGTCGGTAAGCATGCATGTGACTGCATCACCAAGATCTGCTCTCTCTCTCTCTCTCGTATCAGGTCCACCACCCTTCCAAGTTGAGCCATCCTTGCGCTTCATATGCCGTTGTTTGCTGCAAGCGCCCCATGCTTGGCGTCAGGCTAGTCATACGGAAGGCTGAAACTTTCTGCCGCTTTCCGGGGCCTGGAGCATGATCATGCGACTGCAGTTCACCTTCCAGAGACTGCTGGACATGCAAATCTCCATGGCGAACGATGTTTTGCAGATCGATCGGAACCTTGAAACCATGCGGCGTCCTAGCACAAAGAAATTCGTGTTTGGGCTGCACAGGACGTGGCAGGCACTAAAGCATATCTGTTCTCACGACGTGGACATACCTCTGCCCTAAGACGCCCCTGCGCGACTCTACCTCAAAGAACAGCTATTCAGCTCGTTGAGTAACACATCAATTCCTCAGTATCCATCTCTTGTACTCTTTCTACTTCAAAGCCACAATTTCGTGAAACGGAACATCTTACTCCTCTGTCCAAATCTACCATGCCTCCAAGATCGACCAGATCGAAACAATCATCGCCTATGTACCAACCGGCACAACGCAACCTTCTCCTAAGTCCAGTTGATACAGTTATGGATTCGCCTGACCGTTTACCACGAGACATATCTATCTTCTCACAAGAGCATCAAAGCCCTGGCCTTCAGCCAGGATCTGACGCTCCCTCAGCCGACGAGACCGCCACTTCAGAGACCACCACTTCTAGAGCTGTCAGTGCCTCGGTTGAGGGACCGGAAATCGACCATGGGGACCTTTTCACCAAAGGTGGCCTTGACGGAGTGCCTACTGCTATCTCAATCTCTTCGCCCGGCGATACAATTTCCCTACCCCAGGACCGTGAACCTCATCAAGACCCTGACTGGCTCGCCATCTGTCGCCAAAAGCAGGACGAGATGTATCCACGCGAGCAGGAGGATCGGAACAAGATGGGGGTTTGGGAGCTTGACCTCCATCACCAAGAGCATGAATGTTACAATGCCCACCTCTTCACCTATCTAGAGGAATCCTCCGATGCTGAACAGAAATCAGCTGCATGCATCTATGGTCGGGGCACGGTTGCCATTCATACACTGTATGACAAGGAGAGCACCGATTGCCGGACCATCAGCATTCCCAATGTCAAGTTCATCCTGCAACCCCAGGATACAAACCACAGACTAGGCGCCATTGCTTTACCGGAAGGCACCCATCTGCACCTACCCAATCTGAATTGCAGCAACCATGGCGATGGGTTCCTTAGCTTCGACGACAGTCTTGGCTGTGCTTTGGGTCGCTTGAGCCAAGGTGGCCGGAAATTCTGGTCTCTGCGGACATACGACCCACCCATTACGACACCAGCAGGTCCTACATCATCTCCGCTATCTGTCGCTGAACACACCTCGATGTTCGGAACACTCAATCTGTTTGGAAAGAGAGGGCGAAACGCTGCTGATGATCAGGTAACTTCACCCTCCTCTCACCGATCTACGTTACTAACTTTTTCGAACAGCGCTCTATTCTAAGTGACCCTGGTCACCAGACCAAAAAGCATCATCATTGAGGATTGCGGTAGACAAGGCTACGGTGTAAGAGACGGATGAGTGTTGAGTGGTCAGAGTCATGAAAAGCACAAAGCAAATTGCGGTCAAGATCTAGAGCTCCATCTCGTGAAGGCTCCCTGCCTGTAGATATTTTCAGTGAGCTGCAATTTACATCCCCACTGAGCTCGCGAAGCAGTATTGCCTGCAAATCTCGATAAGAAAGCGCTCTTCATCGGTCGGAAACTGGGGCTTCTCCGAGTTCGTCACTTTGTGTTCCCTACGACTGCAACAGCTGCTTCAACATTATCAGATCTGCTAGTCGCAACTTTGTGGTGCGGCCATGCTCGATCTTCAGTGCCTATCCATTTTCCGACTCTCCTTGTGTGCTGTCCGGGTACTTACACCTCTTGCGATTTCTACTCATCGCACTTTGCATGTCAGCGACCGCAGCGTAGCTTCTCGGCTCGTCTGTGCCCACGTCCGTTGTTTTGTGCGATGCGCGGCATTAGGTGTTGCTAAGGAGGAATTGGTCACTAGAGGCCCCCGTTACCAGTAGGATCCAATTAATCGCATGTAGATAGTATGCCAGCAAAGATGCCTGATCGAAAGAGATCGGTGATAATCTCCTGACTACATATACTTATGTAGCCGTCTTTCAGCCCTATGCCGCAAATTTCTCTAGTTAGATGTGCAGCGGCAGGTCACGACAGTCGAGATTGTGCTTGCTTACTGCTCCTTAGTCTCGAGCGTAAGCTGTTTCTCGATATAGCTTACTAATACTTTATATATATATTACTACTACCTTGCCCCGTGCTAATGTGTTGACACGGTTTTAGCACGGTGTCAACAGCGTACTGATACAGATTCAAGTATCGGATACGCGTCGGAACTTATACCAGCACAAATTCCAATATAATTCAGCGTTCGGCGTGTTTAAGTTTCGTATTCGAGATTCGAAAATCCGTATTCAATATACTAAATTCAACGTTTAGCGTGTTAAATCGTGTGTTTTAAGCGTTCGGAAAAAACGGGGATGCGGCTACCTTAGGTATTAATAATTAAGGTTTTTAAGCTTATATCGTTATTACTCTATTTATAAGAGGTCGTTTATATAGCGACGACGAGATTATAGTCTATACTTAAATAAAGATTCGGATTTTTCGGCTAAAGTTATATATAGAGATACTTACTATATACTTTATAGTACTAAAGATACTTTAGAAAATTTATAAGTTTTTATTTTTATATTCTAAATTTTAAATTTTTATTAATACTAGTCGGAATACGGTCGAACCGCGATCTAAAACCGTATTAAACTCGTATTAATACGCGTTTAAATATAGGGTTTAATACGTATCCGCGATACTAATAAATCTAACTATATCTTAAGGGGTTCGGAACGCGTGCTAGTATAAGTTCGAACCGCGTATTAATACGCGTTTAATACGGTTTTAAATCGCGGTTCGAATATATTTTAACCGCGTGCTAAAACCGTATTAATATATTAGCGCGGGGTAAGGTAGTATTTCTCGTAAGTCTAGCGCATCGCGATAACCCCGCGATAACTTAAATCCGGAAACCCGTCCTAGGACTAATACTAGCTTAATTATTATATAGAGTATATCCTCGCTATATAAGGTGTATTGCGATACCTAGACTACCTTATCTATCTTACGATTAAACCTATCTACGAGTATATATATATACCTTATCTATATCCTACTAATTAGAAAATAGTATTTATAAGCCTATCTACGCCCCTTCTTTAACGATACTTAACGCGACTTTAGCTAAGAGCGAATACTATTAAGTACGTTTATATATAGTTTATCTATAGTATTAAGGATACGCTTATACACTAATTGGCTAGTAATAAGTGCTAGTATAGAGCTACGGTACTAGTATTAGAAGAATACGATCGCTAGAAAGACGTTATATAAATAGAGACACTATAGCTCTACTACTATTACGCGCACACTCTAACTTATATCGTACGCGTACTCTAACTTACACGCGTACTCTAACTTATATCGTACGCGTACTCTAATTATAGTAATTATTAGATATAGCTAGTAAGTTATCGTATAAGGCTCTACGAGATACGAGTATATTTAGAATACGCATCTACTACGAGCGTACGAAGCTCGTTATAGGTATTATTCTCCGGCTCCGAGGGCCGAGATCGAACGAGGTTAGTATTGCTTTTCGTCCTATATCGCCTGCCGCTGGTTGAACTAGACGGTTAGGCTCGGAATATCTATAGCTCTAGCTAGTAGATAATATACCCGAAGAGGTTAAAGGTACTAGCGACGACGATGTTAGCTAGCGTTGCAGTACGCATTACGCGTAAGATATAAGGTATAGTGCGTATACAGTATAAGTA
>Ga0210040_10001533_pt1 | contig 34666 bp, 35 predicted proteins | sample CryGeyCG12114_NA_FD_185462 | JGI IMG/M metagenome (GOLD analysis project Ga0210040, IMG submission 185462) | Groundwater microbial communities from aquifer - Crystal Geyser CG19_WC_8/21/14_NA (SPAdes) (version 2) | ecosystem: Environmental > Aquatic > Deep subsurface > Groundwater | place: USA...
TGACGCATTATAGCTACGAAAAATTTAGGCCAAACAAAAAATCTTTATTCCACCGATTTAATTTTCAATCATTTACCAAGGAATCGCAAACAAAATGTAAGCGGTGCTGAACCAGAAGATACAATTTTTGGGGACATGGAAGAAAATGACGATATTACATGGAAAAATTATATATCCTCGCCAGATCCTCGTGTATCCTGGAATTCAATTCGGAAAAAATACCTAGATGTTGAAACATACAGGCAAATGCTTGAAGGAATTTCCAAGTACAGTACAAACTTGCATGTGTAGCATCACCAAATTGTAAATGACTACCATAAATATTTGAAACTTACTATGCTCTCTAAAAGGAGTGTAATATGGCCATTAGAAGTGAGCATGACTATTACTCGAGAGCGAGAAAAGGATTCAACAGTGGGAGTTAATGCTCATTCTCAATCGTCTACTAAGAAGGGTGCTATGTCAGCACGGGAGTTACCTAGTGTCAGTGGTAGTAGAAAACATTCGGCTACTAATTCCCCAATGAATTTAAACATTCCACCTCCTCCGCCACCAACGGATGAGGATACCGAAATGTCGGAAAATTTTAAGCATGCTAAACCCAAAGTGTCTTCTCGAAGACTACTTGAGCAATCCAAATCTTCCTCTGCCACTGTACCTTTGACACATGTGGAAACTATTATCATTTATCATGGGTTGGCTCTCGTCGATTTTACGCAAATGCTGAATCCTGGAGTGAAAATTGGGCGTTATGCTTGTCGACTGCTACCATATAGTGATAAACTGCTACGAGATAAGACTTGTGTGACTCGTTCTGCGTTTCTCACATTTTTACAAGGGCTTTCCAGTGTAAGTTTTAATAGTAATGGTTGGATGTGCTGATGTGCAAATAGTGTATGAATACATTTGAAAATGATATGCTACAACTGGAATTGTACGATTTAGGGGAAAAGCAGTTCTGTGGGGCAAAACACTGGTTTGGATGCTGCCCATAGGGCATCAGTTGCATCTCTGGAGCATGATTTTGAAGATACGTCACTATCAGCCAGAAAACGGAAATCTAAAACTAAGAGTCCTAGTCAGGCCAAGTCGAAAAGTGGAAGAAAAAGTGATTTGCGAATCCAATCTTTTCAAAAATCTGGACAAATTGATGACTTAGGTTATGGGCGGACGGATGTGCCTGAGCCAACACATGAAGAAAATTTACCGTTTGTACTTTTCGAAATTGAGTTGTATCGGTCCTTTGTGCCATTGTTTAGTACAGAGAATAATGAAAAAGAGTAAGATGTACTTATTACGTCTTATTATCTCTGTATATTAATTCATTTTTATAATTGTACAACGGATAGGATTTCAAATTTCAAACAAAACAACTTTTTTTGACAGGGTGAATGAATTTATTCCTCAGAGAGAAATTCCTAGGCGAACACTCATTAGTGCAAACGTTGCAGAAGAAAAATTCCGACGTTCCATTCTGGAAGCAGCAGCAGAACTATCTCAAGAATTTTCTGTATGCGTATTCACAAATTTACCGTACTATGAATACATCACGTCACTTACAAAGTTAAAATGAACAAAACACTTTGATTCAATTGTTAGAAACATTACTTACAACGAGTATTAGGACAAGACCGACCCGAAAACTTGATTGATCCTAAAAATCCATCATCATCTTTCGACACATTGAAAAAAGGATTCCTGTTCTACTTGAATGCCTCAGGCCGATACCTTGTCTTAAGAGAGCATTTACGAGCCGCCATATGTAAAATAGTGCAACAGCGAGCCATCAAGTTGAAAGAACATGGATTCCCATCTTCGCGGGATTTTCAAAACTACCTTCACGACATGTACATACACTTAGTAGATCAAATGCATGAAGTCCTCAACATTTCCCAAATGCGTGAAATAGACCCCATGGAAAATGTCGGAAGTTTGAGAAAATGCAAAGACGGTGAAACTTGCAATGATTCCCAAAAACCTTTGACAGGGACACTGTACACAATTGCAGAACATGCACGAACAATGAGAAATCTACTAATAGCTGCAGATGAAGCATTTGCTCAAGGTGATTTCAAAAACTGTCACCGGTTGCATTTGCAACGAATTAGTCGCAGTATGGAAAGTCCATATTGTTGGCTCGATTTTGGTGTCATGTGGTCCAATCGTGGGGATGATCGACTAGCAGAAATTGCTTTCAGAGAAGCCCTAAAGAAACAAAAGGACAATGTACTGGCGCTAATTGTGATGGGTATCATCGCGGCAAGACATGAAGATGAACGGGGTCTGAATTTCTTACTTTTGGCTGAATCTTGGTATCCATATTGCCCTGAGATTCAAGTACTGCTTGGGATATTTCATAGTCTACTAGGGAATGAAATCGCATCCGAGCAATGCTTCAAGAAGGGATGTTATTTCCATCACTTGATGACTGGGCAAGCTACAGAAAATATTGATGACAAGTTTAAAACTGTTTCTGAGCCGTTCATAGTGAAAACTGCTTTAAGTCAGCTAGATACGTATGCTTCAATTAAAGTGGGGGTGGAGAGTACGGATTCAGATCCTTTTCAAGATAAAGAAGCAGTAAAAAATGTGCTTTCTTTCGTAAGAATCTCAGGTAAATAAATTCTACATGGTAGTCAGTGTACTGCTGCAAAAAATAAATTTTCAGTTTCTAATGTTTCAAAACCATTAGAAAATTCGCATAAAAATGTGATAAAATATCAACCCCCTGGGGAGCAAGAGATTCCTGCGATTAAAACGTCTCGAAGTTCACATAAACCACAGAATAGTAAAAATTCTTCAGAATCTACGGATATGGGTAGGAAAGGAACATTCGGATCGTTTCAATCTTCCCGATCAGATACGAAAAAAAGAATAGCCGCATCCGATAGCCGAGTCAGTAAAAGTTTAGAGGATTATTCCGAAGAATCAGAAGACAAACTGAGACCTCAAGCTTCCCGATGCCTAAGACTTCCAACAGATCTTCCAATGTTTTTATCTGAAGGAGATATGACAAAAGCAATTCTTCCAGAGGTCAAAACGAATACAATGATTGCCACATGGGATGTAACTGAAGGTTTGGAACAAAGGAAGCATTGCTATATGCAACAAATAACCAAGACTGAAAGTCCTGCGGAACTGGTAGACACCAATAATGGAGAGGAAGTTCCGGTTGAGGAGCCAGTGGTCGCGAAAAAATCTGCTGTACATGAGACTACTACAGAAAAAAGGGCTACAAATGCTACAATAATTAGTGTAGAACTAGGAGACAGCCATAGTAGATCCAGATCATTAAAAATGAGAGATGATGTGGAGATGGAAGAGACTTTACTGCCAACAGAAGAAGAAGAATTTGATGCTGTGAGAGGTTCCGTGTTCAGAGCTTCCAATCCGAGCGCACAGGATTCCATATACGTTCCCAATGGAGGCTTCAGTACTATGCCCGCGCATCCTCCTGTGGCAGTACCAAATGAATTTGAAGCTGATGAAAGTCACAAATCTAGCTATGAACAAGGGGGTGGAGATTTTCAGCCATTCAATGAGGAAGAAAAAGACGAAGAAAAGGCCAAGATTGAAGAGAAACTTAGTTTCAAAGTAGAGAAGCAAGGTTCAGAGCTAATTTGGACTGCACAGCTTTTAATGAGACTAGGAATTTATGATGTGAGAGAAATTAACTATTGGGATGAATTAAATAATGTAATACTAATGAGGAATCAAAATAGTGAAGCCAGTTTTTTCATTGTTTTTGTGTAGTGGGTAGATGCAGCACTTGCAAGAGAAATACATTTTGGAGATGCACGGTCTGTGCATTTTTTATACTTGCGGGCTATGTCGCTACTTCTACGTCACCAAGTAGACAAAGCTTTGATTCTCATAGAAGACATTTTGGAGATGCATCCAGATGTATGAGACCTGCATTAACCTAAAGTGTTTTTTGTTTCAGAGAAGCTAGAATTGCATTTTTTACACGTTTTAGGTAGACTTGTTTTGGATTGCAAAAGGACATTGTCACTACAGTCAAAAAGAGACTGCTCAGGCAGCGGCATGTTACGAAAAGGCTCTGCGACTACCCAATGGGAAAGAAAATAGGCATTTACTGTTCTTGCGATTTGGGTCTATTTGTTTAGAGAAGGACGAAGCTGAACTCGCAAAACGTGTATTTCTATTGGGAGTGCAAAAACACCCATCTCCGTACATGTGGCTAGCAATTGGACACACTTGCTTTCAGGTAGGATTGTGGCAATGTTTGCAAGAGGAAATAATATTTAAAAAATTTTAAATTTGGTTTGGAGTAGCTCAAACAATTTCAAGAAGCGGAAACTGCATACTCTGAAGCTAACCGTTTAGATCATACATCATCAACTATATGGGGTCATTTAGCATTGGTCAGTTTGGCCCAAAATAATCAATCTCTAGCTGAACAGTCTTACAAATGGGCCTTACGGGTACAAATTCAGAATACCAATGGAAGTCAGTCTGATATAGCATGTTGTGGATGATTTAAGTGTTGGGTATTTTTGGCATAGTTCGGTTTAAAAGGAGGAAAACTTATGGAGGAAATAAAACGGCTTCAAAAGGAAAAAGGCTATGGAGATCCATCATTTCCCAGAATTCCTTCATGCATTCCCCATGACTATTATATGCAGCGACTGGGGCGTTTGCAACCTTTTAATGTTTATAAGGAGTCATTAGATTTAAAAAAGAAAGAGTCTTGTAGGAGAAAAAAGGAGACTTTAGAGGAATGGAATATAAATACGGACATTCCAGATGAGCTCTTGGGCGATTCATTTATGCCAGATGAAGGTGCAGATGACGTCAGATTCAGTATCGGAGTAGAGGGGGATGACAATATTGAGGAAGAAGAGGAGGAGGAAGAAATAGTTACTTACAATGCTGTTGAATCGGAAAAAGAGGAGGTTGTAGAACAAGAGCCAGACAAGCTCTCGTCTGGGACAATTAAAACAAATAAGAATAGAATGGCTTCGTCAAAGGAAAAAAAGAAGAAACGAAAACAAAAAGACGCCAAAGAGCAATAGTAATATTGTCAATTAGCCTGGGTTAGTATTTCCAGAAAAAATTACTGCAGTTGTTTGATAGATTTATGAATAAAAATGTATCTCATAAACAATAAAAATATAATCATAATGGCACCTTGAAAATATTCTAGATTTAGATATATCTCGAGTTCGATTGAGAAAGTATGCACTCTGGCTATTCTAAGCGACTTGAAAATTACGTGCAACATCATCAACACTATCTAAATTATATTGCCTAAATGTTCTAGTGTAGCATTAACTTCTTGCGTCATTTACACCTTCTGGAACTTTTACTTCCATCCCCTCCATTTCTTTCCGGAGGCAGACTTGACATCCTAAACGGGAGCTATAAAATAATCACACGGCTATAAATTAAAAACGCATTAAATCAAATGGATTTTGCAACATTTTTAATTAATGAATAATAAGTCGTACGTGTCAGTCAATCCATATGCCATGTCCAACATATCAAGCTCTTCATCAGTAATTTTTTCATTAATTTTATCAAAATCTTCTTTCGTAAAAACGAGATGGCATGTGCTGCAGCTCAGAGTACCTTCACAAGCACCTGAAAATACAAAATTGAACGGTGCCAATTTGCAGGAATTACAACATTTAAACTATGAACTAAACAATAACAATAATTAGAAATCCTTCTTGCTTTGATGCTTACCAAATCCGTCAATATCTAAATCATTGTTGACTACAACGTCCAAAAGATTATCCCCAATCTTTCCATGAGTACGAATTTTTGAACCATCGCCCTTTATAAATGTTACTTCTATCCTGCAAGCAAGCAAACAAGTATTCCATCATTTATGCAAAATGTCTCAGCATCACTATGTTGAAAAAGTTTACTTTTCGTTACTATTGAATGCTACAGTAAAGTTGACAGGATTGATCCGCTGTCTGTATGTCATACTTACATCTCTGCATCTGTAGCCAAAGCCGTAGATGAACAAAATGACCTTTTCAAGGGAGCAGCAGTCGAAAATTTTTGTATGTGAAATCTTGAATGCCATATTCTCTGGGATTGTAAAAATTGAGTCGTGATTCGACGGAACATTAAAGAGGACATGGCCTTGGTCGTAGAAAAATTTCAACTACCGTTGATTTACATAAAAAGTGATTTAAAATTGAATTGGTAACAAAAATTCAACACTGAACTGATTCACACACTCATAACTCCTATAGTTAACTTTCTATCTTATCAACTGGAAGTCCAACTCCAAAGTCATTCAATGCAAGTAATATTCTAACTTTCTCTTTCGCGCTACTCAATTCAATTTTCTATTGAACGTGTTCTCTGTTTTGCTGCTTCCACTTTCACCGGCAAAGGGAAAAGTTAGTACAATTCTGCATTGTTTTCCATTTGCTGGAAGCCGGACAGGGTCAAAATGATGTTTTCATCTCGATATTTAGTTTCAAAATCGGTGACTATTCAACATAATTTACTATGGATATCGTATAGACAAAACTGCTCTATCGAAGCGGATCGAAGAGTTATTTCAAGCATTAAGAAATCTTCCAAAGTGAAGATTAAATGCCAGCCTCGAATTTTTTCTGGTATTCAACCGACTGGCCAAATTCACTTAGGTAATTTCTTTGGTGCTGTAAAGCAATGGATAGAATTTCAAGAGAAGAAGGTCAATGGAGAATATGAACATTCGATTTTCAGCGTAGTGGATCTTCATGCGATCACTCTTCCTCAGGTAAATTGTACTAAAATTCAACTGGCCAATTTGATATTACAATCCAAATATTCAATCCAGTGTTTGAATTTTATTCTCTGTAGGTTCGGGATGGATTACAAAATGCTATATTTGAATGCACTGCTGCTCTGCTAGCTTGTGGAATTGACCCCAACAAAAGCATTTTATTCCTTCAGTCTCACGTAAATAAAAACTAAACATTATTTAGAGTGGCTCGTCGAGGCCAGCACAAATTGTTGAATCATTTACCAATGTGTAGGTGCCATTTCATTCACAACTTGCCTGGGTCTTAGGATGTCTGACAACAATGCCTAGTCTTTCAGCTTTACCTCAATTTAAAGAGAAAAGTCAAAACTTAAAGGAGGTTCCCGTTGGACTCTACACATATCCAATTCTTCAAGCAGCAGATATTCTATTGTACCAGTGAGTACCACATTAGCGTCCATTAGATATAACTTTTAAATCACATACAATAACTAATTATTTTGTCAGTCTCTTAAGATTTAACAAAAATCCCCTTTTTTTAGAGCATCTCATGTCCCCGTCGGGGAAGACAACCTGCAGCAAATTCAATTCGCACAGCATATTGCTCATAGATTCAATAGACTTCACGGAAGTACATTTGTAATTCCTGCTGCTATTGTTCACAGTTAGTACCAATACGAAACAAACTAAAAATGCAGATTTTACATACTCTTAACTTTTTTTTTGCATACAATAGAAGATTGTTTAAGCGTTGTGGGTTTATTGCAGAGGACATGTCATGTCGCCTAAGAAGCCTTCGAAAACCCGACAATAAAATGTCAAAATCAGAACCAGATCCAAGAAGTAGGATATGTCTGATGGATTCTCCCGAAGAAATAACGGAAAAGATTAAAAAGGCTGTCACTGATTTTACATCTGCTGTCTCATACGACGTTGAAAAGCGCCCCGGTGTTTCTAATCTTATCATAATGCATTCACTGTGCTCTGGGCAGTCTATCGAAGAAATTTGTGTTCAGGCTGAAAGACTGGATACTGGACAATATAAAATGATTGTGGCAGAAGCAGTTGTAGAATATCTAAAACCTATTAGAAAAAGTTTGCTAGATTTACTAAATGATCCAATGTATTTATTAGATGTATTGAATGATGGAGCTGAAAAAGCTACTAATTTATGTCAACCCGTTTGGGAAAATGTTTGTTATAATGTTGGAATTTCACCCAATCATTCATGGATGGCAGGTGGGAAAATAAAATCTCGGTTTTAAGTTTATCGTTTACAACTTCAACTTGCGCAGCAAACTTTATATTTGTTTGCACAACCACAATCTCTATTTTTTTGCTCATTATCTTTATCAATGACATTGATATTGTCATGATGGTCATTGTATATTGGCATTGATGTACACTTTTAATGCCGACAATAAGAAAGCCAAAATCCCAGTAAATTGCTCAAACTCAATAACTTAATTATCACAAATCATATTCATCCAGAAAATGGTTCGTTATATGCCTGGTCCATGGATCAAATGGAAAAGGAAAACCCGGACTTATTTTTATCTAAACCACTTAAAACCAATATTTTGTACACTTCAGATGAAACACAATTGCAATCGTTGCATGATTAAGTATGATTGAAAACAAACTCTCGATTCTGCAATCAGCATTTATGAACATTGGAATATTTCCTGAGAAGATTAATTAGTCCTGATAAGTCTCCTGCAAACAGTAAATGCAATGCATCACCCTCCATGAGGACATAAAAAGTGCGCATTTTAGGACTCTTAACTTATTTGTCCTATTTTCTTTCAGCTGGGCAAGTGCGAAGCATGTATAAGATAGTTTTTGCTTCGCTAGCAGCATTTATGCTGTTAGCTCCTCATTTTGCGCTGGCGACATTGCCTGGTCCGCAGGACTTTGTGCCATTAAATGATGATATATACAAAGACTTTTTTGAACACAGGTATCATATCATTTCTATCTACATGTATTTTTTAAACGTTCTATATGAAACTTTAATTCCTTCTTCAAAGGGATGAAATAAGAGACTGGATCGTGAATGGAGTTCTGTGGCCCAAAGAAGTCGGGCGAAACTTTTTCACTTGCGCAACATGTCACATTGGTATGTAAACTCCGTAAACTATTCAATTGGAGCGTTGGGGCATCCTTAGACACAGGAGACTGACAAGCAGTCGTTGTTTTCTTTACTGATTTTCTTCCATATTCTACAGCTCTTGGCACCATCTTCCGAATGATTGAAAATGGCGACAGCGATGAACAAGTGACAGAATATGTGGTTAACTTGTGTAACTCATTGAACATTGTGACTCCAGATATTTGTGAAATGATTGTCCCCATCTATTTCGTACGCTCCTTAAAATTATTAGCAAATTCCCAATCGTGTACCACTGTGAACGCGAATTCCCGTTCTATATGCTTATTGAATTTAAATTTTTTCCTACAGGATCCAGTCAAGTACATCAAAACAGAAAAACCAGAGCGTACAGTATACGACTTTTGTGGAATACTATTGGCTACCTCAAATTGTGGGAACGTAAATGAAAACTTGACAAACTGGGAAATTGACATCAATGATTTAAAGCCACCCGTTGAGGAGTTACCAATGTTGCCGGTATGAATAAAAAGGCAAATTTGAGTGTGCATTACAACTCGCTATTTAGCTATCTTTTTGCGAATGTGTATAATAACTCAGGGAACTTTTAATTAATAGGATGACTCTCCGAGAACTAAAGTCCTCCACTTAACAGATATCCACCCTGATCTGCATTACACTGAAGGCTCTCTGGGGGAATGTGGCAAGCCCTTATGTTGCCGACCAGATCCTAGAGATGATCCTACCAACGCCTCCATCTCAGCTCGCTATTGGGGCCATTACAATTGCGACATACCTGTGCACGCTATGGCAAATGTTTTTGAATCCGCCGCGAAGGAACATCCTGACGTGGACTTCATTCTCATGGGTGGAGATTTGGTTCACCACCAAGTATGGAATACCACAGTGGAGGACAATCTGGCACATTTTGATGCTACAGCCAGTGCTTTGTATGATTCGTTCCCAAATGTTAAAATCTACCCTGTGGTTGGTAACCATGAAGCCCATCCTTGTAACATGTTCCCTACCCAAGACCTCTGGCATACGGAGCACAATATTGCATGGATGTACGAGCGGCTGGCTGACAAATTTGGAAAAGATTTGAGTCCGAAATCTTTGGAAATGTTCCGTAAAGTTGGTTACTACTCAGAATTGCATGCGGAAAACTTCCGCATAGTAGTTTTGAATACTAACTTTTGCTACTTGAACAACTTTTGGCTGTTCTACGATCCAATCGACCCTGAGGAACATTTGAAATGGTTGGCAGACACTCTTCAAGAAGCAGAAGACAACAATGAAGTCGTGTGGCTTTTTGGGCACGAGCCCCCAGGTTTTGATGATTGCTGGATGATCTGGAGCAACCAGTTTCATCGCATTGTCAATAGATATGAGGCCATCATAAAGTCTCAATTTTATGGGCACACTCATAATGACGACTTCAAGATATTTTTTGAAGACGATAAACCTACAAATGCGTTATGGGTTGGAGCTAGTTCTACTCCACATGTGGGTCTTAATCCAGGGTATAAAGTTTTCTTTGCTGATGGAGTGGATGGTAATAATACTTGGGAAATTATTGATCATGAGACTTGGATTTATGATTTGGAGGCTGCCAATGATAATGGAGAAGAAATTGAGCCTGAGTGGTATAAAGAGTACAGCTTCAAAGAAGCATTTGAAATGGATTCATTGAGACCTGGAGATTTGTATGACTTAGTCGTGAGGATGTTGACGGATGACGATTTGTTCCAGAAATTTTATGCGTGAGTTTATTTTATTTCCATTTTGTACGTGAATTTTGTCTATGGAGTTAAAAGTAAAATTTAAATTTTTGTTTTGCAGATTTTTTTACAAAAGCTCGGATAAAAGAGATGAATGTTCTTCAGAAGAATGCAAATTGGACTACTTGTGCGCCCTTGTGACAGCCGATTATGATGAAAGGCATTGTGATGAGTTGAAAGAGCTTTTGAATGAGCAGCGTTTAAACGATGATTAACATATTGCGATACAACTTAATGCTCGAAAAAAATGACTAGATTTATGGAAATATTTTCACAGTTTATGGAACTTATTGAAATTTTATGGTATTTGATGAATAAAATAAGCATCTTACAATTCTTACATTTAAAAATAGTTGTGGGCATGAAGACATGATTTTATTTTTCATTAGCGTTAAACTTATTAAAACTACCTACTTGCAACAGGATTGTCCATGTTATTATGCTAAACAATGGGCAGGGATAGCAAAAGAGCATTATTGACAATTTTTAATGAAGTGATAACCACAAAAAGAGACATCATTATTGTCTGGGACACCTTACAACAAGGTAGATTATCCCAATAAAAATGATTTAATGGTTAGAGCTATGCTTCTGTACATGGGTACCCGGCGTGAAACAAAGAGAAAAAAAATTATTATGCAAAAGGTTAATGAAATATAATAGTGTGAAGCTTCCTTTTTAGGTCTGCACGTAGAATAAACAAATAGATACATGATGAACGTGAGTTTGGAGTGACATGCCAAAATTGAGATTTATTGAGTGTGCAAGTAGGTCAACTCAACATCAAACTTTGCTCCCAAACCAAATCTTGTTAGGTTTTGTTAAAAGATGGGATTTTTACATTCTCTCTCTTACAAAAAGTATACGCTATCATTTAAATTTACTGAATTTGCCATAAAACAACTTTCCAACCTCAAAATAAGATCAAAACTTGAAAACATATGAGATCAAATATTCCTTGAACTGACTGCGAGCGAACCAAAACAAGAATCCCATATACATAATCGATCAATCAATGATCACGCATGAACAACAATGAAAACCTATTGAACAGCTCAATTCCCTTCAATAATTACTATACTCAATAGCTACTTCAGATTCAGAATTATGACCTAACTAACTAACAAGTATATAGTAGCATTATACTACACGGGTGCTTTTAAACTCTTGAAGTTAGTTAGTTAGTAGAATTAAGTTTATACAAATTGCACAACTTTTGCAAAGCATCCCATCTGCAGTATCATGGATGTATGTCAAAACAGTATGAAAATGTTAACTACTTAATTCTTGATATTTGATCCTGTGTTCCCTCACAAGATAATTGTTCTCCCCTCCAAATTCTGTTCTGGGTAAGAAAACACCCAAAGATACATTATACTTTTTTTGACACAACACCCTATTCATAAATCAAACCACAATCAACTGCACTAACTAACTAACTACAAGCTAAATCATGAAGTTAGTTAGTTTCTGCACATTTTTTGCAATTAACTTTATACGTGAGCATAGAAAATCCGAAGTTAACTTAACTTCCTTTGTCATATGGTATCTCAAGTTTATACAACTACTTGCCATTTACTTTTTGTACAGCAGTACAGCCAGCCATATTGTGTGAATTGAATGCCACACAGCTGCCATTCTCTCCATTCAATTAAATAAAGTGCTTCGACCAGCTATTCATGAATTAAAGATGCCTGCATTGTAAGTAAAGTTGTGTGTTCTGTGTCCTATTGACATTCTTAGGACTAGGATTCATAGAGAACAACTGTACACATTCAGTCAGGAATTAAATCTAAATGGTTTGATATCTGCAAGCTCCCTGCTGTATATAGTTTGTGCAATGCAGTTCCTGACCTCACAATTTGCTTATTATTCGCACACAGGATGATAGGCAAAAAGTACAAGTCACAAATGCGCTGTGTGTAGTGTGTAGCGTGAAGAGGATAACAATTAAATTATTCAGTGACATGAATGCAGCCTTCTAAAATGTGGTGGCAGTATTTAAACTTCAGTAGGTGAGTAAGTTTTGGTTGGTCTATCTAAGTATGCAAAAAGCCGATATGGTTGTATATGCATATACGATGAACCGAATCTCACTAAAGTAGGTAAGCGAGTTAGCAGTTAGTTTTAGTCAATGACTAAATGGGTTTAAACTTTCAAACATTAAATTTCCATGCTTGTATTCCAAATACGCATGAAATGGGCAAACTAATAATTATGATCGCTTGTGCTTTGCGGTAAGGTTTTTCTGGGAGAAAAGTTGACATTTTGGAAAAGGACCACAGAGAAACTTTTGCCCTTACCTACGGTGATGAGGAAATCTCTCTTTTGTACTGTGAATTAACAAAGCATGGCTGATTAACAGTGTGATGATGAATGGGCAACTAAACACGAACTAGAGGAAGTCAGTCATTCCTTAACTTTCATCCTTTTGAGCGTTGTCATCCTTTAGTTGAAGTCAATCAAATTTACTGCCCGCTGACCAGTATTTTAATAATCCATATCTGGTATTAAAAATAATTAATAAAAGTAAGACTGTGAGGAATAGGCAAATCTTAAAAGTTAAAAGTAAGTGTGCACTAAAGCAACCTTCACCATCTGTGACGTAAAAAAAATGAACGCCAACAAACTTTAGTTAGAACTCTATTTATATCAACATCACTGCTATATTACAATGATCATCATTCTTTGTGTTTAAACTAACTTTCAAACGAAAGTTTACTTTTGGTTAGTCGCATTGCCATTTATTGTGCCTCCATTTTCTTTGGTGGGATGAAAAAGCTGTTTTAAAAATATTTATTTGCGTCATGTCATGTGATTTAGAAATTTTTTAGCGATTCATAATGTAAACTATGTAATCAACTTGGCCAGTGTTGTTTTACGGAGGAAGGCACGTTTCTAACTATATAAATGCTGGGAGTGAATCGTTAAAAGATTTCTGCTGAATGTTTACGGATCCGATGAAATTAAAGGTTGCACTGTACACGTTTTGTAGTCAGTCGGTTAGTTGTGTAAGAAACCTGTGGATGAAAAAATGTGTTCCACTTTTCTGCTCATCTGTACTACTAACTAACTAGACATAATTGAAGGCGACTTTTTCAAGGTAACTATTACTTTTCCGTAGTTAGTACTACAAGATCTTACGATAACTGAACGACAGATTGCACCGACTGTTGGTTTGTAAGTAAATTGAGAATCGTGTCAGGTGAAAAACCACTGCTGTTAGTTTTTTATAGAAAGCTTCGGTTAAACAAAAAATGGAGACGACCATCAGTTTAATGACCGACTATTACGGTCTATGATACGCGATCTGACTTGGACGATGTAATTAATTGATTGTATGTTTTGTATCTTGCTATAAGTTCACCTATTGTTTAAGGGCATGATGATAATTACGATTGATAATCTAGCTTGACAAAACGTTGATCGATCAATTTATCATCGTCAAGCAAACTACGGCTGGTAATTAAATGGTTGGCTTGACTTAATTTGATGTAATTATCGTTTCCTTGCTTGGACTGTTTGATAAGATCTGAAAAATTAAAGCAATTTTTTTCATTGAAATAAGGAAATGTGACATGATCAGAGTCTATTTTAGCTAGTAATTGTTACTGCGTAATCCACATTGTCGAAGAGATGGTCACGAACGAAAATTTTTTTCAAAGGTTGCATGGAACTAACCTAACAGCAGGAGTCGGCATGATATAATGATTTAACGAACTGATTATATAGTGAAAATATGAAAACCTGAATGGAGTGGATGTTATTACAATCCTTTGGCTCATACCAAAATGTGCTTAATTAGCTATTATTACGGGATGACTGACTGAGAAATTAAGATACATAATTTTAAATTCCTCTATTTTGTTTTCGTATGTTCAAAAATAATCATTGGCTATCTAAGGCGCACCTCAGTGTATTACAATGTATCACCTCATCACGAATTGATCAGATGATAAAATTTGTAGCAAGGTTGTTCCTAATAATCAAATTCATCCAGTGCACTATGCAATGTTATTACTAAATCGTGTATGTTCTAACCCATAGCTAGCTCTCTATTTCCTATCAGATAGTGTAACTGTTTTCATAATGGATAGTTCTTAACATTGTTAAAAATCTCAAAACTCAATCCAATTCAACCACACAATCTGCAGAATATTATCAACATTTGGCTCGCTCTTTAAGTTCAAAATCCCAAGAAAATAGATTTCTACCAAATTGATATGTCAATGGACGTTAAATTGAGCATAATTGAGCAAAGCAAGCTCAACCTGCCAATAATATTTTTGTTTGACAAAAAACTGTGCTTTAACAGCCATCTGTGAAAAATTCAATTTTTTATCCTTTAAAACTCAGTTATGGTGCATTGTTCAGATTGGCACTACTGGTTTATTGCAGCCAGCGTGACTGAAGAAGATAACAATAATTGTATGTAAGGTGAAAAAATGTTAATGCATTTTATACGCTTTTATGCCCATACTTTTTTTTGCATATTTGAAGAAAACTTACTTTTTTGTCTAAGTTCTTCAAACCAAAGCAAAAATGCAGACTAAATTCAACATACTTTTAGCTAATTCCTTATTTAGTAATGATTATTTATTACACGGAAGGTACAATTCGGTTTATCCATTTAGAAACAAAACTAACTAACTAACTACAACTAGACTATTGGACAATGATTTTGATTTATCAACCCGGATTGGAATTTCTTATGTAAATTATTACTATTCCTTAATTTTTGTTGCAACCTTTTATTACCCAAAATGCGGTAAGTCAGTCACCATGCTGTACACAAACTAAACATTGTGATCTGAAGCAAGAAGCGTTCATTTTATATAGCAAGATATTCAACATTTGGTTGTAACGTTGCATTGCTTCATAGCGCAACAAAAGCGTACAAGAAAATGAAGGCATGCGAAGGAAACATTTTTTTCATTCTTCAGTTCTCTTTGCTACCTTGAGCTGTGTGCAACGACTCAGGCTGTGTGTTCAATTTTCATACGGCATATCTTCGGTTGACTTCGTTTGAGGACAATGTACATTTTTGGAAGAAGGTTAGACGTGCCCTATTCTCTAATTATTACATGGGAAATTATGAATTGATAGCTCACTAAATCTGTGCTGTTTAGTTTAATTAGCTAGTTAGTTAGTAAATGCTACCAACCACTATCGTTCCAGTTTAAAAGTTAGTAGTGTTAAACTTTTGGCTAACGGACAGAGTTGGATATTCTTGAAGATTAAAGTAAACTATTGTTCCTCGATTGTGTACACTCTGTGTGAGTAATTTCTTTGGATTTGGACTTTGTGGACTATTGGTGGCAATTCTGGATTTCAATCACAGCGATAGGTGAGTGTATTAAACGTAAAACAACATAAATGCCGAAAATGTAAAACCGCGTATGGGTTACATATCATAGTTTTGGTGGATTGTAAAATAAGGAATTGTGTTGTTGTTCTTTGCAAAACCGTTTACGCTAAAGCCGACACAGTTTACTTGTAGTTGATAAAATGATTTGTCATTGATGCAATTTAATATGCGGTTTATTCCTTTTTCTTACCTTTAGATGATAATGAGCTTAAGTGCGGGCTTTCATTCAAAACTAGTTCATGATGACAAGGTTTAGTTAGTTAGTTAGTAAGAAGCTTAGCCATCAAGTAATTGTAAAAGCCATGGTTTTGGTGGCCAAAATGTTGGTCACTACTTTTTAGATAGGATTATCTAACAAAAACAAAATGATGCACTAAATTTTCCATTAGAATACTTTTTGACATGTCTGGCAGCCATTCGTGATCTTCACGTACTAATCCTGCTCATTGTTCCTATTGAGCTTTAAATTTTTAAAGCTCCTTGTTAGCAAGTCACGTATGTTGCGTCATAATGGCAAATTTATATTTCAACCACTGCTTAAGGTGAATGTGTGTGCATTATAATATAATATTCATTTTGGCTTCTCTTTTGTTCATCTTTGGCAATTAGTGACTTCACTGCCCACAACAAAAGTCAAATACAAGTTTGCACCTTGAAAAAAAAGTATGAATGGAAGGTGTGTAGTAATGGTGAGTCAGACTTCAACTTAATAATGCCAATTGTCGTAAGCTTACTACATTTTCCATGATTTAATTGAAATTTGGTCGAGTAAAAAATTTTTAGTTGGTCACTAACTAAGTCTGTTTACATTTTATAGGCTCTTGATAATATTGTCCGCAAGATTATTATTTTTACAACTTTCCTTTCTATTTAGGTGCGAAGATTTGCTTTTACAATCAATCATAAAGTTTAAAAGGGTTTCCTCTAACTCTCGCACGTCAAAGGTCGATTTCCCTTGTTGAGTACTTTTGTGTGTTTAAATAGTAATAGTAAACGCACACACGCACACGAGGACAAAATATTCTGAAAACTCGAAAGAAAATATGCATGCTTCTCCTTCCCAGTGTATAATCTTCGAGTACTGTAAACATTCCTGCCATAGCCAAGAAGTCTAAATCTGTATGACATGTAAATATATGAGTTGCGTTCCGAAAAGTCCATGTAAGAATTCTGCTAAAAAAAATTCTAGTCACCGTATTTAAAATCTGCACTTGGATTTTGTATGCACACCATAATTGAGTGAATAACTAACCTAATGACTTGAACTCCTCATGATAACAGTCAGTTGCCCTAAATTGCTCTCTTTTACCGTACTTTTAATCAGATTTGCTACACTAAAATTAGTTTATTCCGTGTAGAATTCCACATAAATGTCCTTACTAATGACCAATGAAATTAAGATATCGACTCAAATAGCCGTGTGCTCTGGTTTAGTCAACATCTCTAGACTGAAATACATATTGCTGAAAGATTTATAATGTCAGCAAATTGTACAGTATGTGTACATTTTGGGAACTCCTTTTTTCTCTCTCCATGTATGTAGTACACATATATAGTCCGGTCCAATTCCAGGGTACACTGATTGTGCACGTGTGCTTTGTAGACTCCAAAAATTTCCAGGGTAAATAAATATGTGGTTTAGAGATAAACCATGCACACAGAGTTAATCCAAAAGTTGAATAAACTCTTTCCCATATACTTTATTAGCAGGAATTTGGTGTTGCAAACTCTTCATCTTTGAACACGGGCTGTGAAAGTATAACTTATGAATTACATTTTATTTGCTCTACTTTTATTTTTCAAAGGGAGTGGTAGCCTTTGTAACTCACGTGTACAAATGGCATTCAAACTATGCTCATTTGCATTTAGCAGAAAATGCAAGTTAACTGTCATAGTTAGAGTTAGTTAGTACAGCATGTTATTTTTCCATGTTACCAAATAAAATTTTCTGTTGGCTCACTAGGGAGGTCAAAAAGTGGCAAAAAGGGAATCTCTATGCATTCATGCATAGCAAAGTAAACAATAATAGAGATAGATGGTGAGTTTTGTGTCAGATTTGCATACTTACAAGTCATTAGAATCGGGTGCGGGGATTAAGCACATAAGTTACAACACGACTATATATAGCAACTGTAAAAATAGACTATGTATGTAGCAAACTAAAATGATCCTGTTTCGCCCAGTAGAGACACAGTGAGTGAGTGACAACCAGGATTTAATATCCCACAACATGTTGTAGTTGTATCCTACATCCTATCCAACAAAAGTGACTAACCAACAAACAAATTTGAAAGAGGTAGGTAGGGTTACATTTTGATCACATCCTTTATAGTTAGTTGGTATGCACACGTTGGAGAACAATTCACGTGTAAATTTAAATGCATGTTTATCAGTGACTTCGTATGTATGTCATCATCACTAAAAGTTTCATGATAAATTCAGTAGTGTGCCATTTTGAGATAAGTCTAGTCCGTGCTATGCCTTTTCCTGCATCTTAAATGCCTGGTATTGGAATCTTTATGAACTAAACTCATATTTATTCCGAGTAATTACACATAGTTATGTGTTTAACAGTTGTGCACGCACGCAGGGAAAACAATAGTTTTGATTATAAGTTTGTTGTATATCACCGCAAACGTGTTGTAACAACATTTGGAGTAAATTTGGTTCATTTTTTACGGATTAGATTAATTACAGTGATGACAAGAAGTTGACAGGACATGTGTGCCTGATTAAATGGTTTGGTATGAGAGCATGAATCAACAAGTGGGTACATTAGTTTTTGTGTTTACTTGTGTGTGTGTGCTATCGTTTTTATAATTTCTGCTTGTGTTGAGTTTTGAAAGAGGAAAAAGTTGACGAGTTAGTTAGCTAGAAATGTGTGAAATAGCGGTTTAGCATGCAGAGCAAGTTGGTTGCAAACTTATCTAACTTTTGGCCAATTAAGGGGACTACTGTAGGAAACAAAAACACTCGTGAAGCAGTAATGAGAACTGATATGCTATTATTATTATTATTATTATTGCATGCCTACCACTGGTACTAGTGTAAATGGGACCGTGTGTTAGGTATAGTTTGCTCATTAGGAGCGTTAAGAACTGAGCACTAATTTGGTTGACTTTATAAGCTGTGGTGTAGTAATTTATTTGTGTCAGTTTTGATAAAAGTACCAATTTTTTAAAGCCATGAAGTGGATACGGTATAAACTCAAGAAAAGCTTAGTTCCTCGATTCTGGCAGACCCAGGTTTACTCCTTCATGACTTGTAGAGAGACTACCTCATGCAAAAGGGCAGAAAAGGAAAATAAGATTTTTGCAGGAAATGTAGGGAAAAAATTGCACATGGTATGTATGTATTGTGATGTGAATATAGCATAGTTTTTTTTTCTGTGATGACAACTGCTGAACTAACTAAACCAAATGAGTTTTGGAATACATGCTGTGAACGCATGTTGTTTGTATGACTATTAGAATTGACACAAGAGATTCGTATTTGCTTGCATAGCTTTATTTGTGTGTTTTTTTTGCACGCAATACCAAGGATTGACTCTTTTGATTGAAGTAATGACATTTGTGCTTTTTATTTAGCTTTTCTTCAATATCATTTGCATACTATCGTCAACTTGTGTCCCTGTCTGAATCACCCTACTGTGATAAAGATGGATGGGCTTCATAACGAATTCATTGTTCAGTTTGTGAATTTGTGGAGTGCATGCATTCTTGGCCTACAAAAAGTAATATGAAACCTTAATTATTCTGCTAGCAATTTATACAAGTCCTGTGTGGTCACTTTATTTTCCTCGTGGAGGCCATATAGTTTTTTTCGACTCCTATTTCTTATTTAATTTATTAAGATTTTCACTGTGGAATCAATAATTTCACTTTTGCAATGAATTTTTACCATCACTCAAAGTTAAGATTCATCCTTGCATGCGTGAGTGGAGATGACAGCTCAATATTTTGTTTTGAATAAAATGCATGCAAAACTTTGTACTTTTGATTTGACGGACTGTAGTTGGATTAGACCAGAGAGTCATGTATTTTGGATAAAGAAGTTATTAGTTGTACTGTTAATCTTACAGTTCTCTAAAATTATTAATAACGAATGCTGAAAATTGCAAATAGTACGCATTTTGCTCATTAAATAACAATTTTTGAGGTTAGTTTTCTTCCCGTTTTAATGACTTTTTGCGTAATACTACTCATTATGGAATGAAATTAGATAGAGCTTCTGTAGCTCAACTACATAATTATTCATTTTTGTGAGTGGAACATAGTGCCTCAACAAACTGGATCTGTTTACAGCCAAGTTATTTTTGTGGTTACATGGTACATAAACTTGAAGCTTTTGTGATGCACTTTTGTTTGTAGATCGATGGTTAGTTAGTCAGTAAGTTAGCTGTAGTAAGCGTCCACTATTGTACACGTCATGTTGTTTTGAACGAAACAAAAGCTACAGCAAAAGGAAAGGGAAGTGTTGCATGATAACGTGTGTTTTTGGACCATCTCTCTCTACTAACTAACTTTAACTAACTGACTTACTACAAACATGATTATTTTTCAGTAATTCCTTATTGCTTGGAATATTTTAGCTGTCAAATGAAGATTCGTGTGAAAAACTGTTTGCTTAAATAATATGGAATTAAATATAGACTCTCAGTTTCACGTGACTCCACACGGCATATTATATGTTAGGTTAGTTATTTAAAGGGAAACTATATGCATTTTCGCAGAAACAAATGTAAAACAGCACTTCTTAGTTAGTCACTTTTTGCTTGCCTTTGTTGTTGCACTGCGTTAATTCAACTATAGAAAAGTTAAGAGGATTTTTGTTGATGAAATGAGAAACAGCTATACGTGGCGCTGTTGGTCTGAAAAGATGAATTCTTTGTAACTTCCTGAGAATCAGAAGCTAACAAACTGTAAAAGCATTCTTCACTCCGTTTAGCTCTGATAATTATTTGTGCACACTATTGACTACTACTTTAACAGCTGGTGTGTAATATTGTACACTAAAAATGAAACGGCCGGATGGTTAGTTAGTTGCAAAGTACTTCTAGTTGTAGTTAGCCCAGAAAGTTGGCTATTTTGAAGGGCAATAGTAGACAAAATTTGTTTACATGCATTAAATGTATAAAAAGTTAACACGATTGGAAATAAGCAAGCTTTAGAATAATGACTAATAGTTTGTGGAATATTGGCCTTGTTTTTATAAATCCTGGTGACGGAACTACGGCAAAACATTGAATAGTGGTTAAATTGTTGACAAAATAATAGAAAATCAACGGAAGTGTCATTTTCCTCCTTAAACTTGAAAGAATACCAAGTTAAAATCGTTGTTTTTTAAGCGAAAGGGAAACTAATGAAATCACATTCCCCTGAATTCTAGTGACTAATACTAACAACTGATGTGATAAGCTGACACTCCAATTAAATGATAGTAAAGTTGTACGTATTAGCCAATTACTCTTTCTTTACAAGCCAATTATGTGGATGCTTTGTAAACAAAACGGCTAGACACTTACTGAGGATATACCTTACGGGAAGGAAATGCTTTAAAACACAATAAAAATCACTTGTCAAGCGTATAGAAAGTTGAAATTAAAGTTTAATAGTTAGTAGACACTAGAGCTATTAAAATGTCTAATACATATTTCATGTGCAATCTACCAGTAGTATCATCATCATAATGTTCATCATTCTGTCCAAATCAGGTTACTAGCCATTTGTACTCGTCTTCTCAAAACTAATGACTCCCTGTTACCAACTACCCTAGTAAGATTGATTGGCTGCCAAAGGTAAAGTACTATACCATTTTTATGTGCATATTTTAGCACTGCATTTTTGAAAATTCTTAGTTAGTTAGTTATCTACACAAAAAAATTTCCTAATTATATTTTTCATCCAAATTGTGTGGTAATTATGTTGTATAGATAGAGATCAATAACTAACTAACTAACCTTCATTCATCATGATATATACATACATGCACGAACTTTATGTTCATTTCGTGTAGGTGAAAAATTTTTGACAATCATTATTGTTACTAGCTTTCCAATACGCTTTTATGCCTTATAATTCTGTCTACGTTTTCACTCATTAAAGATTACACAAAATTTAGAGACATTAAAATTGCTAGTGTCAAAGCTACCATCTGTGCTTGAATGATTTTTTGAATATTTAACTTTGCATAGTATACACCCACTGCTCTCTCTTATTACTGAACATGTTAACTAACAGTTGGTTCATCAAATGAGACAAGGCGAAAATTATGTACACCTGCGTCGATTGCATTTTTCTTATAGTTAGTTTAGTTAGTCAGCGATAATTTAGAATGTTGTATGCTTCATTTGGGATAATGATAATTTCTCACCTGAAGAGAGACCAGAGCGAAAAAAAACAAGTGTGCAGTGCAAGTGCAACTGAAACTTTATTTATTATTATTGATGTTAAAGATAACAGGAGTGGTTGTAGTTAGTTACCTTAGTTGTTTAGTAATGCATGCTAACTGCCGATTGAAAATGCATCTCATAGTGTATGCACCTTGGGGATATCTGTTGCGTATTCCCCATTGTGTAAATGTAATGCATCACACGAAGCAAAGATAAATATGATATATGAGACACTATACTATTGTGTTCATTTTTGGCCCCCGTGGGCCAATAAAAGAGAGAAGCGATGTAAACACAACAAGTGTTGCGAATAAACTAGTTTATAATACGGTTTTCAATGCATTCTTTCTTTGTGAAATCTTCATCGTGGTGGGTGGGGAGATTTTTTAAAACAAATTTTCATCACATGAAGAGGTGATAAAAATCCTTAGCTATTGCTCAAAGTATTTGTATTGTCTCTTTGCAGATTGGAAGAAACAAAAGGAAATCTTGTAGGAGTCGATACTGCAAATCGGATGGTTTGGAAGAACCAAGCATTCAGGACGAGACGATTGTAGACTCCCCATGTGAACGTCAGTCCGTGAGCAATATGCAGCATCAGCGGCAAAGTGCGTACACAGTTAGTCAAGGGACCGGCCATCGACTTTTAGGAAAGCAATCCAGTACAAGCCATAATGTTGGGAATGGGAAAAATATCGGATCTTCAATGGAAATCTCGGAGCCAGTACCCCCGAAACGGAGTACTTCCCTATTTGGTACGGCCGATGCAAGATTCGGTTCTAATGGACATGCGGCGACGCTGCAAAATGGTTGCAAGCCCAGAGAAACTTGCTCTTTGAATCCCAAAAGAATTTCCATCGCAACGTCCACATTCTGGGAAGGAAATAGTGATGTAATGAAGAATGCTATTTTTGTTTAATTTTTTGCAAATGCTTGAGTTTATAGAGATAGTGGTGATCCTTATCATGGAGTTTGAATTCTTTTGTCGTTGTTTCTGTTGTTCAACAAAGATTGCCAACTTAGTTGGGGGTTGGGAACTGGGACGGAACACAATGAAGGCAAACTCTGTATGGGACACTTCGGAAAATGGGTCGGGAGAATGTGTAAACATCTGGGGAGATCCACCGGCCGTGAAAAAAGGTGTTTTACTTCAACAAAGGGAGAAGTTGTGGTCAAGATGGAAAGAACGATATTGCATTCTCACTAGAGACTATTTGCATTGCTTTCGACGCAGCACGAGTATTCACAAATCGGGTGTCAGGCTCTCCGAGATGGGTAGTTTTATATTCAAAGTGAGTTGTTACACATCTATATGTATAGCGAGCAGATTTAGCTGGTTGTTTACTAAATTAGTTTAACATGGGAGTAACTATATGTTTGTTTGAAATGCATTTTATAGCTAAGACTGGCTGAAGTGGAGGAAATTGAATGGGAGTCACGTCGTAATGGATCCCTCATTTCTGTTGTCATACCTCAAGAGTCACGAATTCTTTTAAAAGTTTTGAGTGACAATCATGAAGCTCTGTACCAGTGGTATACATTGCTACAGGTATGAAGTTTTGCCCGCTTTGAATGTAAAAGGCCATGTTTTTCCTTGTTTCTTCATCATTATCTTTATTTGTTGGGTGTATAGTATAGTGATGATATGAGCTTGTAGCACACTTTTGATTTTTTTTACATAGGAGTGCGTGTACATGAGCAAAGAGAGAAGACAAGCGTTACGGAACTTTCACATCTCTACGACCCATAAATCATACGCAACAAATAAATCGTTAGGATCTCGTGACAGTTCATCTAACTCCAATTCTAATACGAGTAGTTTGGAAATTGATAAATCATCGTCATTGGACGAATCTCAGGATGGAGGGTCTGGGGACCGTAGGAGTTCTTTGAGAAGAAATCTGGCCCGTATGTCTATAATTGGAGCGCCGGATTCAACTTATACCAAGTATGATGACAGCAATTTTGAAAATGGGGATACTATTTTGGAAGAGTCAGAGGATAGAATTGTGAAAGATGTGACGGATTTTGAAGACTCTAAAGTTATCTTGAGACGGGAGAAGTCTTCATTGACATTAAATGATTTTATTAAGTCGACTAATCCAAGGCCTAGCTCGGTTGTAGGTCTACCGTTTTCGGGAAATCCAGCGTTTCCTACTAGAAACAATAATATACATTCTTCTGTAGCTATGAGATTGAATTCAAATAGGAATGGTAGCGTTAGTAGTAGTACTAATCGAAAGCCAAGGCCAGAATCTTGGGCTCCACAACCACATTTGTTTTACCGGACACCAAGTCTTGTACCTAGTCAGTGGGTGCATAAAAATACTCACAGGGACTTGCCTGTCTCCAGAGGTGGAGCCACTTTTGGACGTTCTACAATGATGTATTGTCCAACTAATATTCTTCCTCCTCAAGAAATTAGTTTTAGGCAAGTTCAATGATGCGTGGTGCAGAGAGCGTCGAAAAACATATAGTTATATGATGTTCAACTGTTTATTATGTAAGTCACAGTAGTCATGTTTATCTTGCTTTTAGTTATAGTTTCGTTTTATAATTATTGTTAAGACTAGAAATGTAACATTTTAGAGATGCACGAGATATTAAACATTCCTTACTTTATAAAGACTGCAAAATAATTAATAAAGATTTTATGCGATATTAAACTAATTATTCTAATAGGCGGAGTAATAGTGTTTTTACCACGCGGGCTTCGTATGTCACTGTGTTTTTTCCAAGGTGTACAGGAGACGCCTCTAATGGGGATTCAATCATCGTTTTTACGTTGCTCCCATATGCTGGAAAAGAGTGTACAATCATATTATAGCAAACGAAATCAGCTGAAATTTCGTAAAATGTAATAATTTACTTTCGCAATGCTCCAGAAATTGAACGCAGTCATTATACACTGTATCACGCACGTTAGTGATGTGTCTTGCACCCTTCTCAATCATTGACAAAAAGCATCTTTTTGCATAAAACCTTTGAAATTTCAAAGACTCATTTAGATCTCATAGATGGTAGTAGACTACAATACTCTTTGCAATTAGCTAGAAAACGTACCATGTATCTGTTCCTAACTTCTTATTGTACGGCTCCAAACTTTTGATAATTCGAGAAATTCCAAAATCGTAATTACCCTTTGCACAGTACAAAGTCCCAATCACCATATTCACAATGCAAAGATGAAATATTTTTTGATCCGGACTTTCAAAACTTAGTTGCTCCTCTTCTCTTTCAATTTTTCGCATTAGTTCTTCTGCTTCTTCATTTTGTCCGGTCATGATGTACGCAACACACAGATTTGCCAGAACTACTGCACTTACATCTAGTAGCTGAAAAAGTAACGAATTGTGATATATGAACAAGATCGATTTTAACGCCAATGGCAATACAGCGATTCATTTATGGAATGAGTTAACAAACTAACATGGCTATAACTTTTCTTCACAATGGCTTCGTAGAAACTGGCTGCTTCTCTGAATTTATTTTCTTGCATAAATATGACATGAGCCACATTCAGTTTCCATACATCAACTTCATTGCAGAATTCCACAGACTTTCGAAATATTTTTTCAACCTGGCCATAGTTTTCCTTGTCCCAAAATATTTTAGCTTGGGCCATCAACACCGGGATATATTTATTAGCGAGGATTTCATCATACTCTGAGCATAACTTGCTAGCATGATCATCTTGACCGATGGATTTTGCTTCGGTGACTTGTTTAGTCAATTTTCGTAAATTTTCTGCTGTTCTACTGGCAATATCGTCAAATTTTTTATATGCTTCCTCTGGCGATGTTTGTTGCGTGATCAAAGCGTCGAAAAAATCGTACATGAACTGCGAGCACAAAATGAACCAAAACGTAAGCTTCAAAACCAGCATCTATTCATTTCATAGTTAACAACAAATGCCAAAACCTACCGGCGTAAGATATTTGTACGTCAAATGTGCGTAGTCAGCCAAAACATCGGCAGCCAAATCATAGCAATCGTATTTGCAATACAGCAAAAGTAAATTGCAAAATGTTTCTGGAGGAAATGGGTTCTGGGAAAGGAGAAACTGCAATTTCTCAAAGCCTTCACTTGGATTACTATCCATGTTCAAAATTGCCTGATTATGAAGAGTGATTGCATCCAGTTCATCTTCATCACGAGGTGGCATGTCAGTGAGCGCCTCTTTGGCTCCTTTAGCTTAAAAAATATCGCATCATGAATTAATTATTGCATTCGAGCTATTATTTTTATGTAATTTGCGCATAAATAGTCCTAAAATAGGAATAACTTACGATTTTGGATATCAAATTCAAAGGCAGCTTTCAAATTAAATGCTTCGATGAAAGCAGTTTCATGTAAGGTCAACGTATTGCCAACACTGGGCACTTCTATTCCCTCAGTGGTCACTCCAACTCCCATTTCTGGATGTTGGTTTACCTCATTTTGAATTATGTCGGCTACAAATAAATTACAACTTTTAGCACAATGCAAGTCAAATTGCATAGAACACTGGAACACTCAGCGACCATTTCCTCAGTGTAGAGAAACAAAAACAAAATTCTTCAGCCTCGGCCTGAAGACCATTTTATCTTACCAATATATTTTGCAGCCATTGGAATATTCTGAAGTTTGTAAAACGTCAACGCAATGTTGTAAGATAGATGCGGATCGTAGCCAACAGACTGCGCAGCAGTCGAAAACCTTTGCAGGGCCTCATCATATCTTCCCTCCTAAACAAAGGAAACAATAGAGCCAATTTTGTTCACATTTTTAACCCGCAAATTCTACATTAAAAAGCTCATCTAGAATGTGGTTTTCGGAACAAACTTTAAAAAGAAGACAAGCCCTGTTGATTTCGGTATCTGGATCATTTTGGGGACATTTGTCCACTAATGATTTTGCATCAGCGAGCTCATCTGCCCCATATTTTATGGCTGCTTGGAGTTTTAAAATCTTTATAAAAAATATTTTTATAGTATTTTGAATAGAGGAATTTTTTAAACATAATATAATTGTTGTAATCAAATTACCTTTCCTTGAAATTCGGAACCTTCAACTTGGCAAGTAGCGTCCATGGCTTCTGTATACATGCAAGCATGGTACAAAGATTGCGCGTAATAAAGCCGGTATTCTTCCTTGTTGGGAAATAAGTACACTAATCTTTCATAAGCTAATGCAGAATTTCCAAAATCTTGGGTGTAGAAATAGCAGTATCCCAAAAGTGACAAAGCAGCACGGCTCTGGAATAAATGGCAAAAAAATTATATTAGATTTTAGACTACCTGAACTAGTTTTATAATACCAATCAGCACATGCTTGCTCGATTATTTATTATAGTCAATTTAGTGTAAAGTAAATAGTTCACATTTGGATGAAGTTCCAACTGATCTTCCAAAAGTGTTATAGCCTCTAAAAACTGCTGATCTTTGATCAAGTTGTAAATAACTTTTGTGTAATCTCCTTCTCGGATTTCTCCAGAACTATTCATTATGTTGCTGGGAAATAATAAAATTTCGTCAAAAATGGAGAGAGAATACATACAGCTGAAAAAGAACAATATTTTATGTTACCCTTCCTTATTCGATCGAGCAGTATTCAGGTTTGTTTGCCCATTTGATTGCTTGGAAACGCTTCACACTCTAAAACAAGGCATTATGGTAAGTAGAACATACTTACCATAATGTTAAGGTACAAGTACATAATTAACCTTATCTAATACTTGATACAGTTCTCGTATTGCGTAGAACTTACAAACTGATTTAAGCCATTAGTATAAATGGAAAGATATTCTATTTTCAACATGCAATGTAGTGTGTCTAGTAGTAGTTAATTGTTATATTATACTGACCACAGTTGCTTGTTGTTGTGCTTGGCATCTGTCTCTCTTGTATAATGTTTTCTGAAAACATGACTTTTAAAAAGTTGACAACGTTGAAAGTTGGAAAACCTAACCTGGCTGCGTATGTAACTTTTGCTCACTAACTGACTAACTAACTAATTTTTATGTAAACCAATTTTTATGTAACTTAGGTCTACTGGAACAAGAAATTCAGCAACTAGCTATACTTTGGTCAACAAGAACACAGAGCACTTCTTAACCTGTTTTCCTACTTTATACCAAAAGCAAGGTAGATTTGCTGGATAAAGCCAGTGCGATGTGAAGTTGTTTTTCCAGTCAATGTCTGGTCCTGTAGATACACAAAGCTCAAATATCAGCGTTCCTGTAGATTAAAAAAATGGTTTTACGAATTTTAGAGCTCGTTACGATTTTACTTTTATTTTTATCGTTGCCATTTCTTTTGCGTGTTTTAATGACGATTAACTATGCTGAAGATTATGTTCGCAGCGTTTTCAAAGAGGATGAATCCACTAAAGTTTATGATTTTATTGTTGGTGAGTTATAACTTTGTAACTATATTATATAGTTTATTTGAGTTTTTTGTGTTATTTGAATTGCCGAGTTTTCGATTCGAATTGCATGCACTCGCACTATATATCTAGTGATTAGTTTCCATTTCCCACGATACGAATTGTATCCATTGTTGTATGTATTTATGTCATGACTGAGTAAAACTATTTCATTCTATGATAATACTTGGATCCCACCTTCATTTATAATTAACTACATATGCAATTCTAGTTATTTTTAGCATTTACATTTGAAATTAATTGTTACGAATTCGTATTTACCACAGTTGGGGCCGGATCAGCTGGAGCAGTTATTGCAAACCGTTTGAGCAAAAACAATCGAGTGCTACTATTGGAAGCTGGAGGTGATCCTACATTTTTAAACAGCATACCACTTTTGGCTCCAGATATGCTTCATAATCCTAGCATTGACTGGATGCACAAAACTGTTCCACAGAAGCATGCTATGCATGCAAGTATTGGGCAGGTCAGTTTGAATTATTGGGACTGATTTTTAAGGAGTGTGAGATTTGAGCATTATAATTTTTTTATAGAGCTCAAGATGGCCAAGAGGGAAACTTTTAGGTGGCACAAGTAACTTAAACTACATGATGTATGTTAGAGGACATCCTAATGACTACAACCTTTGGGCAAGTCTAACCAACGATTCGTCCTGGAGCTATGATAGAATTTTGCCTTACTTTAAAAAAAGTTTGGCTCATAGTAAACTTTTTTCTTCAAATGGTAATTTTTATGCATTAATACAGTTGCTGAACAAAAATTGAATGCGTCAATTATGACACAGTAAGTTAATTATGTGTCTGTATAGAAAAGCATTATGGTAAAGGCCATTACGGACATATAGTTGTAGAGCGGAGAGATTCGAAACTGCTGTATCCTGAACTTTTAAATGCTGCGTGAGTTTTTTAACGTCAGTTTTCAAAAATATTGTGCATTCTTCAATTTAAACTTAAACCGGTTTTTGCAGTAAAGAATTTGGCTTCAAAGAAACGGATTTCAATGCACCACAAACTTCAGGTATTAAATATATTTACATCATCGTTTGAATTAGTAAATTAATGGATTTTCGAAACCGTATTTCGACGTGTTGTGTAGGTGTAGGAGAAATATCAGTAACTCAAAAGAATGGAGCACGCTGTGGAACTTATGGCTTCATTCAAGAAATGCATGGGAATCGAAATGCAGAAATTTCCAAGTACTCTACTGCATTAAAGGTATAGGTGGTACGAAACTGTATTATGTGTGAACTATACCTGTTGCATTTACATATGAACTTCTATTATAACTATCAGATAAAATTGGACAAGCATCATCGAGCTGTCGGAGTTTATTATGAGAAGCACGGGAAAATAAAATTTGCTAGAGCAAGTAAAGAAGTTATTGTAAGCTGTGGAGCAGTGGATTCTCCAAAGTTATTGATGCTTTCGGGAATCGGCCCTAAAAAACATTTAAATTCGGTTAAGGTATGAATAAAAAACAATTGAAAATTTCTCATTGCTCGAATATCATGCTTTTAAATTTTTAAGCAAACAATTTGGATGTGGATTACATTTGCTACCAGATTAAGCCAAAAATTGATCTTCCGGTGGGGCAAAATTTAAAAGATCATTTGCTAACTGTGGTACGTGATTCAACCCGCTTTCTATTGGAAAAATTAGTTTCGAAATAAATGTTGGTCTAAACGCTAGTTGCTAACAATTCGTTTTACTTTTAGTTAGGACCATTCATAATAGATAAGCCTTTGAGTTTTATACCCGAACGAGATATGAACCTCAGTGACTTAAAGGATTACTTTTACGAAGGAAAAGGTAATCCGTTTCATGGCCCATAAGCTGGTAAAAATACGATGATAAAAGTAACCTAAATATGAGATGATTTTTGTCCATCGTTAGGAATCTTTACAAATCCTACTGGTCTTAGTGGTCAAATATTTTTTTCACCACCTGCAACCACAATGTCTACTATGGACTGGCCACAGATACAAATGATATTTGGAGCTGTAGGAGTCTATACTAATTTATTGGACGATTATCAACGATTCTTTGGATTTGACAAAGAGCAACTTGCTCCAATTTATAACCCTGTACTGGGGAATGATTCTTTTTCATTTTTCCCTTGTTTACGTAATAACTGTGTATCCATTAATCACTTATTTATGAGTATAAGGCAGATGATCAGCGAAAAATTTATTTTCTTTATAGTCAGACCAAAGAGTGTAGGAGAAATCACACTAAAAAATAAAAAAGCTCATACTCGACCCATTATCGACCCCAAATACCTCTCTAATCCTGAAGATGTCAAAATTTTAGTGGAAGGTAGGAATTTCATTTGTATTCACACTAAAATATAGTTTAAAAATACTTTTAAAATTCAATTTGCACTCCGTAGGTATTAAATTTGCCCTCAAACTGGGCGTAACATCCAAATCATTTAGAGCATTGAATGCAAGATACTCGTACACAAAACTTCCTATATGTGAAAAGCACAAATCTGATTCAGATGCGTACTGGGATTGTTATGTGAGAGCAGCTGTCGGTACAGTTTATCATCCTATAGGTAAAAAAAGCTATATTTGAATGTTGTGTCTTATTAAAGCTTTGTAAAAATCTGAATTTCAATCATAACCACTTTGTAGGTACTTGTAAAATGGGCAGTTATGATGATCCTTCAGCAGTAGTCGACTCCAAATTAAGGTGCTGCATAATTGCTGAATATATTTTTTAAATTGAGCTCTGTGTACATATTTTAAATTGTCTTTTGTAGAGTTCTGAATACAAAAGGATTGCGAGTAGCCGATGCAAGTATTATGCCCGATATTGTCAGTGGGAATACAAATGCACCCACTATAATGATTGGTAAATAAATAACACGCATGCATAATTTTTGTGTGTAAATACACGGAAGAAAAATCCAATTAATTCCTACTTGTTTTTGTATTCTCATTTAATAGGGGAAAAAGCAGCCGACATGATACGCCAATATTGGGCTGAACAGTATGAAGTTTGCACAACTAACGAAAAGCAATTTTGTTGGCAATCATTTTGCAGACAACGGTGTTACTACTCCAGACACGTCTGATCTGATATTAAAATTTAACTTTTTACGACAATGTAATTCTCATAATGACCTGACTTGCACTTTTGTGTCAAAAAGAACATGCTTCAATATTATTCAAACATTTTCTCAAACACAACAACAACCATATTTGTCATAATATATAACAAAAATAACAACAAAACTTGTTATTTTCTTGCTTAGAAATAAGGGAGCCAAGAACATTTAAAGTTGTGCGTGCTATCAAAGCTCAACGATTTGTATTTTGCATTGGCAATAAAAAATTCAATAAAAAAGTTACTATTTTACAGTAGTAGTCGTGTTTTTTCAATGTCATAAACATGAAACATACGAAAATACATAAAACTGACCTAAGACTACGGACTTGCCCACCAGTAGGCTAGGTCATAGATCGGATTCAGTGTACGCATGAAATGAGGAAGTATTGTCTCAAACTGCCTGCTGTAATCAGCAATTAAACTGGATGATTTTTACAATTCAATCACTGTAATAATTGATTTATTGCGGTAAATATTCCAAAAAATTCAGGGAAAATATTCACAAAAGGCATAAATTGCATAATAGACTGAATATATTTAAAAATACTTTTGAAATCAAAAGTTCAAAGTGTAGTCAAGCATCAAAAGTATCGCATTAACACATTATTCTTATAAAGTTCAAAATCTCTACTAACCTTAAAGATTTACATTAAAAACAAATCTCTCAATCCATATTCTTGCGTGCACTGTAACAGCCAGTTAAGTAAGTACGAAAAAAACACAGCAGAAAAACATTTATATAAAACCATGAGTGTGCAAATAAGCAGTACAAAAAAGAAACAAATGTGCGCAGAGTCAATCCCGGTCTTTTATAAATATTACAGCTAAAAGCTACCTTACAGCAGCTAATGGTAAAGTAAATGAGCTCTGCACTGGAAGTTTGCTCACAGTCACAGTCACACGCAGAAAAAAACTTGCATGATGAATCCAATCCAGCTAATGTAATGGATGGTTTCCAATTTTTTTTGCCACCATTACCATGGAATGCTGAATCCATGTACATCCAGAGAAGTCCAAAGCGTGTCCTTAACTTTGTTACATTAAAAAGATACGCTCATCATACAAGGACATTTTATGATGGTATAATGCTCGCATCTAACTAAGAGCTACACATGAGATCTGACTTACAATGCCAGTGGCCATGTACACTGTTACACATCTATTCCAGTGCTCACTTGTGTTAGTTAAGATCTGGAATCTGAACTATTACTCCATACATTACAAGTTCAAGTTCATAATATTTAATACGAATTTCAGAGGATAAATGTGAATGAGATCTACTAAATACAGTAAATATTAGTAGTGTAGCATTTACACAAAACTGTTCAATTGCTAATGCTAACTAACTGACTAACTAACTTGGATTAAAAATGGTTCTTCATACCTTGGAATTAATTCTTATCCTCATAGTGTTCTCATCTGTACCACTGTTGGTGAGATTTTTAGTGAGTTTTAATTGTGCTAGTGACTATGTGAGTTCAATTTTTCAACCAGATGAGGCGTCCGTTGTGTACGACTATATTGTTGGTAATAGAACTATCATTTTAAAGAAATGTTCAAGTTAACTTACCTTTGCTTTTTATGCAAGACAATACAAATTCAAAAAAGTTTGCAAATTATCTTTTCGAATTTCAAGTTAGCTTGTGTTGACCATTACATAGATTGTAACTTCCATATTTGTTCTTAACAAACACTGTACTGTGAAAATCTCCTGTATTAAATTTTTGCTACTTGTGTTAATAAAAAGAGCGTAATTAACTTTGAATGGAGTGATGGATGCAGTAACGAATTTTTTCAGTATTATCATGACTGGCATTTTGTCCATTCCGGCGTCTTGAAATAAAATGTGGAAAATGCATTGTTATAATATTTTAATTTATATTTTTTCAGTTGGGGCTGGATCAGCGGGAGCAGTGGTGGCTAACAGACTAAGTAAAAATAACAAAGTTCTGTTACTTGAAGCTGGTGGAGATCCTACATTCATAAATAGCATCCCCGTTTTTGCTGCAGAAGTTTTGCACAATTCCGCTGTGGATTGGATGCATCAGACTGTGCCACAAAAACATGCATTAGCTGCAAGTCATGATAGGGTAAATTAGTTAGTTAGCATATTATGAGTGTGAACGTGATGCTAACAGGGTAGGCAAAAAATAAGATAAGATTTCTTTTTTCATCTAAGATTTCAAAATGGCCAAGAGGAAAGTCATTGGGTGGCTCAAGCAATTTGAATTACATGATGTACGTAAGAGCACATCCAAAGGATTACAATTTGTGGGCTCAACTTACAAATGATAGTTCTTGGAACTATGAGAATCTTTTACCATACTTTAAGAAAAGTTTGCATCCAAATGGCGACTATGCTTCGAATGGTGAGTTATGTTAGCAGCTTGTGTAAATTGTGATTACCGCATCGAACTCGAAACCATCGTATTGGGACGCATCAACATCATCAGCACGCAAAATTCGGAACGCTTGTTATTCGGAAGTTAATCATCGGAATAGATTATCTACAGAAGTCATCATATTCGGGAAACTTTTAGCTTGGTTTAAAAATTAGTATAAATTGCTAGGCTCACTCACTGCGGCATTTAGCTACACTCACACTTACAAGTAAAGAATTTCAAAGCTGCCGAATTTTTAACGATTCGCAAATTTTCTGACCTACGGCAAGTTTTTACAATGCAAGAAGTAGACGTAAACAATAGAGGTACACCCGATGCCGTGTAAACTCGTACATTTCTACG
>Ga0210040_10001534_pt1 | contig 34663 bp, 27 predicted proteins | sample CryGeyCG12114_NA_FD_185462 | JGI IMG/M metagenome (GOLD analysis project Ga0210040, IMG submission 185462) | Groundwater microbial communities from aquifer - Crystal Geyser CG19_WC_8/21/14_NA (SPAdes) (version 2) | ecosystem: Environmental > Aquatic > Deep subsurface > Groundwater | place: USA...
AAAAACTGGAAAATGAAATAAAAGCAAAACAAAAATGTATGTATTTCCCGGATTTCCGGAAATTAGATAAACAGGTACCGGTTATCCTGCTGCAAGAAATCAGAGACCTGAAAACGCAGCTCAAATTATTGAAACAGCAGAAAATAAAGGCTGTTAAAAGGAAATATATTTCGGAATAATATTCTTTATTTGCTTATCGCTAATTAGGTGTAAGAGCGTGTTTAAATTTATAAGTAAATGCTTTTCAGCAGAGGCGATTTAGCACAAGCTGACAATTGTGCCACAGTATCCAATCTTGGGCTCTGCAGTGGTATTTTCATGGTTTTAATCCAACCTTCTAGAGAAGTTGAACAGACCAAAATGCCGCTGCTACTTGACTGGCACAAAGCCTTAGATACGTAGCAGATTAGCGGTAATTTCCAGTCCCACGCCAACCCTATGTTCCATTACTCACTCCCGGAACACTTTCTCATAAGCTTCATCAGCCAATATATTTTCTTCTATCCAGGTAACCTAACAGCGGGTCTACTGCCCGCTGGGCTATGGTGCCATCGGACTGATTAGCCGCATGTACCCGTTTTGTTGCCACTCACTCCCGTATATTGCCGGATGAATGGTGCTACTTTAATAATTTGTGAATCAATGCTCAACAAACTAGGCGTGTCAGACTTTTGTAGCCGCTACCGCTTTTTCATGTTCAGTTGCCAGTTAAGCCTTTCCAGCGTACCGTCGGCTTGCCACTTACCAATATAGTAATACCAACTACTACTTAGCAAAACTATCCGGCAAATTACGCTCCTGACTACCTACGCGGACAATCCACAGAATGGCATCTGTTTTCTGCCGAAGCGAATGTTTTCGTTGCACAAGCATTTATAAATCACCACTGCGAGTCAGTAAGTCTTTTATAACATAATTCCATGAGCTTAAACGTTTACTCTCTTGTAGCTTACAACTGACTTGCTCTTCTTTTGCCCTTAATTAAATTTTAAACATGCTCTAATCAAAACTTAAAACCTAATAATTTAAAACCTGTTTACTTACTGATCACACTTTATTAAAATATATATTAACACAGCTAAGAATAAAGCGTACTTCTTGGTTGAGCTAAAATTTCTAAAGAAGCTAGATTTGTGTGTAAGTGGAAGTTAGTTCAAAAAGTGTTTCTCCTTAAACAAAAAATTTATTGGGGTAATATACTGTTAGCTTGTTTATTAAGTATTATAAGCAGTTGCCTGCTAACCGTATCGCTAGCTTGTACCAGGAAAGAAGCAGGAGAAAATGAGAGAGGAGCTATGATTTATAAAAGAGACACCTACCAAACCGGCCGCTTAACGGCCCGACCAACCAATACAAAAGGGCAAGACAATTATAAAGCCGGAGTGCAAAAACTAAATTTAGCTGATAAAAGAGATGGATTTATTTATGTCCCCAAAACATACCATTCTGGTAAACCGGCGGCCGTAGCTCTTATGCTGCACGGGGCCGGCGGACAGGCAGAACACGGCTTGGCTTTGTTAAGAAAATTTGCGGACGAAAAAAACATTATTTTAGTAGCACCAGCTTCCCGGGCAGCTTCCTGGGACATTATATCTAGCCGTTACTTTGGTCCGGATGTTATTTTTATTGATCAAGCCTTAACGATGGTTTTTGAGCAGTATGCCATAAATTCACAGCACGTGGCCATTGGCGGTTTTTCGGATGGTGCTTCTTATGCTCTGAGTTTAGGTTTAACCAACGGTGACCTGTTTACCCACATTATTGCTTTTTCGCCTGGCTTTTTTCATACCGAAGAGAAACATGGAAAACCAGCAGTATTTATTTCGCACGGCACCCAGGACCGGGTCTTGCCCATTGATCCCTGCAGTCGGCGGATTGTACCTCAATTAAAGCGCCAGGGCTTGCGGGTAAATTACGAGGAATTTAATGGCGAACACGAAATACCCGACCATATAGCCGAAAGTGGCGTTAACTGGTTTTTCCAGAATAATACTAAATAAGTTTATTTGATTAAAGCAAACAGAGAAGTCTGCTGGTAATGATTTATTTACTTAGGATGCATTTGCCTTAGTTTCTATTTATTGTTGAAGCACAAAGCTTCCGAGGCCTTAGCTTCTCTTTTTAGCTTTCCCTTTGTTCAACTTTTTTTCCTGGCTGCGTTCTCTTTTTATTTTGTTAAATTCATCGTTAGGCATCGTTATGGAATAAGTACCAGAGTTTAAAATTGTTTGTTCCGCTTCTTCCACGTAAACCAAAGTCAACACCAAGCTCTTGTTTTCATTAAGCGAATAATCATCCCCGATTTTATCGTACACTTTAAATACATAATCTTCTTCTTCAAAGTCATTTTTCGGAGCGCGCGCTAAACAATCGCCCGTTATCACCACCGGTGTATCTAAATCATCTATAAAATCGAAAGGCTGGAAAAAACGTCCGTCTTTTTTATAAGTAATGTATTCAATCTGATCAATGTGGATTTCTATATCTCGGTGCTGGTCGTCTCTTTTGTTTTTAATCAGGAGAATATCGCCTATTAATTTCATGTGTTTGGGAACAGTTTAAAAGTATCAATTCTTATTAATGAAGATTATTAGAGGTTAAATCAACTAAAAACCCTTTATCTTGTACCGTAACTGATGGCTTTACATTTACTTTTTTATCTACGGCTTGTTAGTAAAATTTTTAGTAAAACAGATCAAACTTTTACGTAAATATAGCCAGCAATATCCACTATCTTGCACCATTCCGGGTATTCCGGTATACTTGCCAATTAAAGTTAAGATTAGACTTAGGCTAGTCAAAAGTAATATATTCTTACTGGGTAAATAAATTAATTCCAGGCATATGGAAGTAACTGCAATCACCAAACCATTTCATCAATTAACGCCTTTTGAGGTTTACGCTATTTTGCGTCTCCGCAACGAAGTATTTGTTGTGGAGCAGAACTGTGTTTTTCAGGATGCTGATAACAAAGATCAGGCTTGTCATCATTTGATGCTGTACAAACAAAACGAACTGGTTGCTTACGCCCGATTGGTACCAGCCGGAGTTGCTTTTACCGAAATGTCAATTGGCCGGATAATTACGAGCCCGGAGGTTAGGGGTACGGGTATGGGTAAAGTATTAATGCAACACGCCATGGCCCAAATGCCCAAACTATTCGGACAAGGTCCGATCCGGATTGGGTCGCAGTTGTATGCCATCGGCTTTTATGAAAACTTTGGTTTTGAAGCTACCGGTTCCATTTACGACGAAGACGGCATTGATCATATTGAAATGATTAAAACGTTAGACTAATTGCTTATTATAAATATCATTTATTAATAAATATTTAGTCTATTCGTATAAAGAATTTGCTTCTTCGTTTAGAGGCTAAACTAGTAGGTACTTTTATTAACTGCCGTATTTATCAGTTTAAATAAAACTATTGGGTATGCTCCGATGGAAAGATGTTCTGATATATGCCAAGTACAGTAATCCGGAGCCTACCTACCGACAGGAGAAAACCGAGAAAGCCTGGCAGCAGGTACTAACCCCAGCTCAATTCCGGGTTTTACGGCAAAAAGGAACCGAGCCGCCTTACCGCAATGCTTATTGCCGGTTGTATGAGCCCGGTATTTACGTTTGTGCCGGCTGCGGCAATCTTTTATTTAGTGCTTCCGAAAAATACCACGCCATATCGGGCTGGCCCAGCTTTACGCAACCCATTACCAAAAGCGCGGTTATATATATATTTGATTCGAGCTTTCGGATGCAGCGGATTGAAGTGCAGTGTAACGTTTGCGATGGGCACCTGGGGCACGTCTTCCCGGATGGACCGGAGCCCAGCGGTTTGCGCTACTGCATCAATTCGGAGAGCTTAATCAAAATAGATCCACCAAGAAATGAAATATAACCAATTTAAATAACGGTAAATTAAAGTAAACCACCTTCTAATAAACGAGCCCGGCTAGTAATGAAATTACTAATCGGGCTCGTTTCTATTTTACTTTATTAGATAACTGTATAACAAACTAAAATTATAAGTGATTCAAGGCTTACGTTTTATCGATGAAAATAAAGGAATCGTAGCGTTGGGGGAAATTGGTGGGCACGTAATTACCAAACTCCCGGGCCGGATTATAAACCACTCCTATGGCCCGGTTTCCCCGCAGCTGGGTTAGGTTTACATCATCGCGTAAAAGTTGCAGAATTATTATTTTATTACCGGGCGCGTTCTGGTGTAAAATAGCCTCCCAGGAACCTTCCTGCGCTGCTGGCACGCTCATCCGGGTAATCGGTCCACCCCATACATTAGACGCAATAACCGAACCTTCGTACGTTCCAAAACCAACCACATAAACACCCGCCTGGGCGTGTTGTTGCCGTACCAACTGGCCAATATTTACTTCTCCCGCCGCGGCCATGTCGGTGTAGCGGGCATCGCCCACGTGAGTATTGTGCGCCCAAACAATTATTTTAGCATTACTGCCCTGGTGCTCCATAAGGCGATTGATGGTTTCCATCATGTGCCGGTCCCGTATATTCCAGGAACTGGTACTGCTCATCATCATTGCTTGGTAGTATTGCTCCCCGTGTACGGCTACCAAGGCATTTTGCTCCGCATTAAAAAGAGCCGGTTCCAACGGGTAAAGAATTTTTCTGATTTCGTACGGCTACAAATACCTGGCCAATGGCTTCGGCACAACTATTGCCCCGCACGGTAGCTTGCCCGTAAGCTTGTTCATCGCGGTTATAAGGAGCCAGGCAACTTTGCGCATTACGTACTGCGGCCAGGGTAGCCGCATCAGCGGTGCTATTCTGGGCAATGGCTTCTAATGATTCCCATATACTGTATACATCCAATCCGTAAAAACCTACCTTATTGGTAGGCTGGCCTTGGTTATACTGGCGGAGCCATTCAGTTAAATCAGCTATTTCCTGGTTCGCCCACATCCAAGTAGGCCAGCGCTGAAAACTTTGTAAAACAGCAGTAGCATGGGGCGCATTTTGCTCCCCGCGTATATACCGGTTCACTTCGTAAGCCGAGGGCCAATCGCCTTCTACGGCTATTAAATTAAAGCCTTTTTCCTGAATTAAGCGTTGGGTAATGGCAGCGCGCCAGGTATAAAACTCAGCAGTGCCGTGCGAAGCTTCTCCCAATAAAACGTAGCGGCTGTCCCCAATCTGATTCAGCAGTACATCTAAATCTTTCTCGGTTTGTAAAGCCGTAATACTGTTTGCCGGTAAGGTTATACCCGAACTATTCCCGCCGGGACTAATTGTATCGTCATCATTGGTAGAGCAAGCGGCTAAAAATAAGTTAACGATTAGCAACAGCAAGTAACTTTTATATTTTTTCATTTCTCCAATCGTTTCTATCCACCTAATCAATTCACTTGCATATGGCGTTAAACCAATACTGGAATTATTCTATATCTTTATTATTACTAAGAAAATTTTTTACTTCTCTATTGATAAAATATATAAATGAAACTATCAGTTTGAAGTATAATAAGCGCTAAAACTTACGATTCAGGTGCAGGGAAGTTGAATAGAAAATAGGAAGAAATACAATTTTCAGTATTTATCCTTGCGAATGTTTAAAGCCTTTCGTATCAGCTAAGTACAACTACGGAAGCTATAATTTAAACGCATTCGACTGGTGTAATTATAAAGTAAAAAGAAAGAAACAAAATCAAGTAATAAACCATTTTAGAATAAACCTCACTTACTATTTATGACTTCATCGTCTTCCTTCCCCAGAATATAGCCGTAAGGGCTGAGTTGCGGAATTTGGTCAAATACAACTTTAAGGCTGGCAAACAAAGGAATAAACAAAATCATGCCGGGCACTCCCCAAAGCAGGTTGCCCAGTAAAATAACCAGAATGGTAGCCAAGGGGTTTAGTTTAACCCGGGAGCCGGTAATGTATGGCGTCAGGAGATTGGCTTCTAAAAGCTGGGTAACCATAAAAAAAAGGACCACCAACACCACCGCCCACGGCGAATCTTCGAGCAGAAAGGCAAAAGTAATAGGAAAAGCAATGCCCAGGAAAGAGCCAAAATAAGGTATTATGCGCAAAAGGGCCGTTATTATAGCAAATAATATAGCATGTTCAATGCCAATTGCCCAGAAACCCAAGGCATAAATTATAGCTAAAATAAATATAACGGTAAAGGTACCTTTTAAATAATCGTGGACAATCCGGGAAATGCGAGCCAGCAGTACCTGGGCTTCCTTGTGCGTTTCGAAAAAATGCATCCGGACGAAGAAGCTTTGAATTTTACGCTGGTAAATTAAAAAAAAGAAGGTATACGTGAGCACAATAAATACAAACAAGAAGATTGTTAAGCCTTGCACCAGTACGTTCCGGATACTTTTGAACACCGCTTTAATTATATCGGGCTTTTTTTCGGCAAGAATAGCTTCCTGTTCCTGGGTAGTAATATCGGCTTTTTCGTACAGCAGCCCTTGCAGTTGGTGCGCCTTTTCGGTTAATTTTTGTTCTAAGCGAGGTAAATCTTTTTCCAGCAGGCTCACCTGGTAATATACCAAAGCACTTATAGCCATCAAAATTGCGAGTAAACTTAAGATAGAAATTAAAGCTGCCAAGGCTTTTTTTAACCTAAACCGTTGCAGTTTCCGCATAACCGGAAACAATAACATCGCAAAGAAAGCGGCTATGGCAAGGGGTATCAGAAAAGTTTTACCCAGGTACAGGAGTAAACTGACCAGGAATATGGTAATTAAAGTTTTGTTAAACCGGGAGTGATTAATCTGCTTTGTATACATGCTTCGGATTGAAATAAACGCAAAAGCAGAACTGATGTTTTTGATATTATACCGGTAAATTATATCCGGATGAGAATGAATTTGCCGAAGATAGCAACTCTCCTGATTTTAGAAATAATATAAATTTTAAACCGCATCTGATTTAAGAATATATTCCGGGAAATTGATAAATAACCTTCTAGAACTTGCTTAATTTTTTTAAGTATTGCATTTAGATTATATTCAAAATTTTATATCTTTGAATATGTCATTTCAACTTCGATTTAGCTTTTTCATTTTAGTATTATTTCAGTTTCAGATAAAAGGGCTCGGTCAGGTTAAGCCGGAGCACACGTTTCTGAAAACCGGAAATATTTCGGTAGCGGATTTAAAAATGAGCAAATATGAACCCGATACCAGTGCCAGTGCAGTAGTATTGTACGACTCCGGTAAATCTTATTTTGGTTCTAATTTAGAACACATTTTTATTAGCCACGATCGGCACGTAATTATCAAAATCCTTAAAAAAAGTGGTTATTACCTAGCCGATGTAGCTTTGCCTTTGTATAGGCTGTCGAATTCCGGCAAGGAAACCCTCACCAATTTAAAAGCTTATACCTACAATTTAGTAGATGGCCAAATAGTTACCGAAAAGCTCTCGAAAGAGGGAATCTTTATAGAACAAACCACCGAGAATTTATTAATTCAGAAGTTTACGCTGCCTAACGTGAAAGAAGGTTCTATTATTGAGTATACCTATCACCTGCAAACGCCCTTCTTGTTCCAATACCAGCCTTGGGGGTTTCAGCGCGAAATACCTACTCTCTGGAGTGAATACACCGCCCAGATTCCGGATAAAATGACCTACAAAATTTTGCCCCAAGGACAGGAGCCTTATGTTATTAGCATGCAAAAGCTTATTACCGGATGTGCGCCGCAAAACTCCAATGGTACCGAATACCATTGGTTAATGCGTAATGTGCCGGCCTTAAAAGAAGAGCCCTACTCCAACTCCATAAAAAATTATGTGGCTCGTCTTAATTTTGAATTTGTTGATTTTAGATGGTATGGCTACGGGAACACACCTTTTCATAATTCCTGGGATAAAATTACAACGCAGTTATTGGAGAGTGAGTACTTTGGCCTGCCTCTAAACCGTGCTGGTTTCCTGGAAGAAGTAGTTACGCCGGTGATTGCGTCAGCAAATAGCCCCGAGCAAAAAATGAATTTACTTTACGATTTCGTCAAAACCCATTTTAAGTATAACCAGCACAATCGAATATATCCGGAGTTAGGTTTGCGCAAAGCTTTAAAAGAAAAAACCGGCAACTGCGCCGATATAAATTTATTATTAATAGCCATGCTCCGTAAAGCTGGCCTGTCGGCCCACCCGGTAATATTAAGTACCCGCGACAATGGCAGCATTGGGGTGCAAACCTACCCGTCAACGGCCCGTTTTAACTACGTAATTGGACTTGTAAAAATTGACGATAAAGAGTATTTACTCGATGCTACCGAACCCTTGGCTTTACCCAATTTATTACCGGTGCGTTGCCTGAATGGGCAAGGCCGCTTAATTGCCACCCAGGAAAATCGGTGGATTCCGCTGCAGCCCTTGGCCAAATCCACCCAAATATACCAGGCTAATCTGGTCTTAAGTCCCGATAATGCTCTAAGCGGAAAAATACAGGTGCTAAGTTCAGGGTACTCAGCTTTAAATCAACGCAAAGTAATTCAGACAGAAGGTGAAAAAAAGTTTATTCAACGTAAAGCCAGCAAAACCGACTATTGGGATATAGGCCCTTTCACAATCGCGAATCCCACGGCCTCGCCCGAAGCTTTAAAAATGGAATATGAAGTAAAATTGGCGGGTGCGGAACAGCCGGCAAATACCATTTACCTGAACCCTTTACAAAACGAAGGACTCCGGGAAAACCCCTTTAAACCAGAAACCCGGAAATTCACCATTGATTTTGCCACGGCTCAGGAAGAAACGTACCTGTTTAGCTACACTATTCCTGCGGGTTACCAAGTTACGGAACTCCCGCAAAATAAAATCATAGTTTTACCCGAAAATGGTGGGCGTTTTACTTATAATATCACCAATACGGGCCAAACTGTTACGGTTATGAGTAAGCTAGCCATTGCCCGACCTACTTTTAGCCCTAATGAATACCCAATTTTAAAAGATTTTTATAATCAGGTAGTAGCCAAACACGCCGAAAAAATCATCCTTAAGAAAATGAATTAAGAATTTCTCTGAATAATTTCAGCATGGCTACATCTAAAGTTTGAAATCCCTTCTGCGTAGTAAGTATTCTGTACTTTTATTAATAGCAGAAATTAGCCTAAATAACTTTTTCAAATAAGACAATAATTGCGTGAGTGGTGTAACTACTTACTGCATTTATGTTCAAATATTTTAATGAATCTACTTATACCAAGGTCAAAAATCAAGGAGCAATTACCTTTTCCCTCAAATAGATTTAAAATGTAGCTGATAACCTACTTTTTACCGGTCCGTTTGGTTCTAAATAACATAATGTTTTAAATGAACTTAAAGGGCAACTTATGATCGAACGTCAGGTGTACCGCCTGCCCAAAGCCGGCTCCATAAAAAATTTAAGATTACAAATAGAAAGTTTGCCACCACCCACCGCCGAGGAAGTTTGCGTACAGGTGATGGCTATTGGCCTCAATTTTGCCGATATATTTGCGATGCAAGGTCTGTACAGTGCCACGCCCAAAGGTTCTTTTATTCCGGGCCTGGAATTTTCCGGGATTATAATTGCTGTTGGGGCTAATGTAACCGCCTGGAAGGTGGGCGACAAAGTTATGGGCGTTACTAAATTTGGCGGCTACGTGTCGCATATTAACAGCCACCACCGCTACGTTATTCCCCTGCCGGAAGCTTGGACTTTTGTCGAAGGTGCCGGTTTTCTGGTGCAGGGACTTACGGCTTATTATGCGCTCACCGAGTTAGGTAACTTGCAGCCCAACATGACAGTCCTGATCCACAGTGCGGCCGGTGGCGTGGGCATCATGGCTAACCGCATCTGTAAAAAGTACGGTGCCTATACCATTGGCACCGTGGGGCAACCGGATAAAGTTAATTTCTTGCAATCTCAGGAAGCTTATAATGCGGTAATTCTGCGGGATAATCGTTTTCCGGAAAAACTAAAATTAGCGTTGGGAGATCGTCCGTTAAATCTTATTATGGAATGCATCGGAGGCAAAATTCTGCAGCAGGGTTGGGAAGCCATGGCCCCCATGGGCCGCATGGTGGTATACGGCAATGCCAGTTTCTCCAGTCACGGGGCCAAACCCAATTACCCCCGGCTCATTTGGAAATTTCTCCGCCGTCCTAAAATAGATCCCCTGCGTTTACCCACGCTTAACAAATCCTTGATGGGTTTTAACCTGATATACCTGTACGAGCAAACCGATTTGATGCATTATTGGCTCGCTGGTTTACAAAAACTGCAGCTGGCGCCCCAGCATATTGGCCACGTTTTTGAATTTGAAAGAATGCACGAAGCAATTCACCTGTTCCAACGCGGTAAAACAACCGGGAAAGTGGTGGTTCAACTTCCTGGTTTATAGTTCAGGTTTTGATTATAAGTTTATATCTCTAACAAAATAATTGCAATTCTCTGTTGTTTCACTTTTGCAAGTTGCTGAATATCAAAGTATTAATAATAAAACTTTCTGGCTAATTATCTTCTCTAAACTACCAAGTTATTGTTCTTCGCCTGCTCAACATACTTTAGCCAGTTGATACCGGGATTATTATCTACTTTTAATACCATTACCCTTAAAGTAACCTTAGTAAATTGGTTTTATGTATCTTGGCCCAAAATAACTGGATATTTCGTTTAATAATTAACAATAGCAGCAAAGCCTTTAATTTAAGCCGCATCTTTCGCATTTACGGGTACGTATCCGGCTAAGCAACCCAAAATTACAACCGCCAAGCAAACAACACAACATGAATCAAAAATTTATTTCGGCTTTAACGCTCTGTTTCGTCATTACATTATTCACGGCCTCGGCTCCGAAAAAGGAAAAACCCGACCCCAAAATTACCCAGCTGTTAAAAGACATATCGTCGAAAAACATAGAAACTACTATCCTAAAATTGGTTTCTTTTGGTACCCGCAATACGTTATCGGCCCAAGATAACCCCACGCGGGGCATTGGGGCAGCCCGCGATTATTTGTACAACGAGTTTCAGAAAATCAGCCGGGAATGCGGCAACTGTTTGCAGGTAGAAAAACAAACGTTTGTGCAGCCGGTGGCGTCCCGTATTCCCCAACCTACTAATTTAACCAACGTGTACGCCGTCCTGAAAGGCACTACCAATCCTGAGCGCGTGTACGTGGTGTCAGGGCATTACGACTCCATGTGTACCAGCCCCACCGACCCGAACTGCGATGCGCCCGGCGCCAACGACGATGCTTCGGGTACGGCCGCCGTAGTGGAAATGGCCCGTGTAATGTCGAAGCAGAAATTTGACGCCACTATCATTTTTATGGCGGTGCCCGGCGAAGAACAGGGCTTACTGGGAGCGGCTTATTTTGCGCAGCAGGGTTTAGAAAACAAAATGGACATTGAAGCCATGTTTACGAACGATATAATTGGGGGCGCAACTACCTTTAAAAATGCCAAAAATCGCCAAACGGTGCGGGTGTTTTCGGAAGGTGTACCCAGCAACGAAACCGAACAGCAAGCCAATACCCGGCGGGGTACCGGCGGCGAAAACGATTCGCCTTCGCGGCAATTGGCCCGTTTTATAAAAGAAACCGCCGACGTGTATTCGCCTAAATTTCCGGTAACCATGATTTATCGCCGCGACCGGTATTTACGCGGCGGCGACCATATTCCGTTTGTAGAAAGGGGCTTTACCGCTGTGCGCATTACCGAAACGAACGAAGACTACGACCACCAGCACCAGAATGTACGCACCGAAAACGGCAAATTCTATGGCGACACGCCTGAATATGTAGATTACGGCTATGTGGCCAACGTAACGCGGGTAAATGCGGCCAGCTTGGCCAGGCTCGCGCTGGCTCCGGCTAAACCCAAAAACGTGGGCATGGTGACGGCCCGCCTGGGCAACGACACCGAACTAAAATGGGACGCCAACCCCGAAGCAGACTTGGCTGGTTACGAAATTGTGTGGCGCGACACCAGCAGCCCTGTCTGGACAGATGCGCAAGCCGTAGGAAATGTTACTAATTTTGTGATGCCAGGCATGAGCAAAGACAACTTCTTTTTTGGAGTGCGTAGCGTAGACAAAGCCGGTAATAAAAGCCCGGTAAGCTTTCCTAAACCTGTCCGGTAGAAGGTTGATGACTAATTAGAAATATAAAAAGGCACGACAGAAAGCAGGTAATTTTTCTATTGCATTTCTGCCGTGTTTGGCATTATACCAATTAGCTCACCCAATCTTCTCTGGAGATGTAAGAGGTAAAGAAAACGCGATCCAGGACCGTCATTCTAAAAGAATCTAACCAACAGGTAATTAGTTAGATTCTTTCAGAATGACTATAACGGGTAGTAAAATTAAATTTTATATATTGAAAATCTGAGCAATAAGCATGGAAACACTTTTAGATGATATAATAGTATCACCTGCCTTCAAATTTGTTTAAAAGAAACAGACCTCTATTTAGAATAACATTCTATAGATCTCTTAGCAGCAGTAAGAAAGATACTAAAATTTGCTTTCAAGTGCGAGGTAATTACACCAAGCTAACGCGGCTAAAGTGCAGATTTATTGGTGAGCGGTGACTGCTTTCTCCAGCTCTTCTGTTTTCATCTTGCTCCGGCCCGGAATATTTAACTTTTTAGCTTCTGCCAGCAAATCTTTCTTAGTCCGCTTTTTATCAGATTCATGTTTTACTTCGTCCAGCGCCTTTTTAACGGCTGGGGTATACGCCACCTGCTGTTCTCCTTTTTTAGAACCTTTAGCTTTGGTCTGCTCCGCCTCTTTCTGCTCTTCGGGGCTTAATTTTTCCCACACTGCTTTAGGCAAATACCGGCTTGTTTTTCCTGGCTTTCGGGCATTAGCGTCTCCTTCCTGGGTTTGCCAATCTTCTCTTGTCCACTTATCCAGCGCTTGCGCTTTTTCGTCTTTTTCACCTTTGTAGCCGCCCCCTTGCTCCTCGTATTCTTTGGCCAGCAACTGGCTTTTGCGCCCCGACCATTGTCCCTTTTTACCACCTTTGTCGGACTGCATCAATTCATCTTTAATTTTTTCGCGCAGTTCGGGGTGAGTGTACTGCTGTTTATCCCTTTTTGTAGTCATGATTTTTAAATTTATTTTTGATAATCCAAACAGGCAAAAAAGAGAAAAGTTTAGCCCAGTTATGCAGCTAATTTAAACCTGATTCATTCTTTACAACCTTAAATGTTGTTCTTAATCGAGTAAAAAAAAGGAAGCTTACCGGTTGTCACTAAGAACAGGTATTCTCTGTTTATGATCTGGTAAGAGCATCTTTCAAACACGAATTTTTGTTATTTTCCCATAATTTTATCACCTTCCGCTTTCCAACCAGCTTGTCCTATGTACCGGTTTATTCTCTTGTTATTCGGCCTGATTTTAAATTATTCTGCTGTTATGGCGCAACAAAAAACAGATAAATTTTTACATGATTTATTAATTAAAGCGGGCGATGATAGCGTGAACAAAGTGCTGCAAAACCCCGGCGAATACCGGGTGCAAATTATATATACCCAGATTAACCGCGACAAAAACAATAAACCTACTTTTAAAAATTATTACTTTAACTACGATCCCTATCTGTATTTCAATCCGGCGTCCATGGTGAAAATGCCGTTGGCTTTTTTGGCTTTAGAAAAATTAAATACGCTCCTGAACAAAGGCCTTGACAAATATACGCCCCTGGCTTTCGATAGCAGTTATGCCGGGCAAAAACCACTTTACCAAGACTTTACCGCAGAAAATGGTTTACCCTCTCTTGCTCATTTTATTAAAAGGGCCTTCTTAATTTCGGAGAACGACCCCTATAACCGGATGTACCAATTTGTGGGGCAGCAAACCATAAACCGCAATCTGCACGCCAAAGGCTATCAGAATTCCCGCATTACCCGCCAATTTATGGGATTTACCGAAGAAGGAAACCGGCATACCAATGCCATCCGGTTCCTCAACCCCGACGGCAGCACGAAGTATGCCCAACCAGCCGCGTATAACCCTGATGTTTTTGATTACAGTCGCAAAAATTTAGTAGGTACCGCGCATTACGACAATAATGATAAACTGATAAACGCTCCCTTTGATTTCACGGAACACAATAACTTGCCGCTTTTGGATATGCAGCAAATGTTGCAAAGTGTCTTGTTTCCGAGTTCCGTACCAAAAAAGCAGCGCTTTAACCTTTCGCCCGACGATTACACCTTTCTGTACCGCTACTTATCTCAGTTTCCTTCCGAAACCCCTTACCCCAAATACGACACCACCGAGTTTTATGATAGCTACGTAAAATTCTTTTTCAATAATAAAAGCCATAAATTGCCGTCCGGAGTGCGGGTCTTTAACAAAGTAGGTTGGGCCTACGGTTTTTTAACGGATGTGTCGTACGTGGCCGATTTTGAGAATAAGGTAGAATACATGCTGGCGGCTACAGTTTATGTAAATGCTGATGGCGTTTTAAACGACAACAAATATGATTTTAAAACGGTGGGGCATCCTTTTATGTACCACCTGGGTCAGATTATTTATAATTACGAACGAAAGCGAGAACGAAAATACCAACCTGATTTAGCTGCTTTCCGGATACCTTATGAAAAACGTGACCCGAACGATACGCGGCCGGCCTTAAAAGAAGTTGATAATTAAAGGGCGTTTATAGTAAGAAGAAAGCATTTAGGATGAATTATTCTGTAGAAAATTTCTGATTTTACGAATTTTGCAGCACCTTCTAATTTTCCTAAGTATATCAATCTACTTTATTAGGGGTTGCTTTTAACAAGGGTGCTAGTAGCTGCTCTCCTTATTTTTGCTGGTAATTACAGATCCCAAATGTTGGACGCGAGCAGTTTGCCTACGCATTATTATAAGATTATTTTTCTATTTTACTTAAAGTATATAAAACTTATAATTCTTAACTATGAACTTGTTTAGAGTTTTAAGAGATATAAGTAAATGGACACAAGTATCAATATATTAGACACAAGACTTTTCTATTTGTAATCTGTTAATTATTAACATATTATCTAGATAAACAATCAACCTTTATGTATGCTTAATTTTGACTTTTTACTTACTATTTAATAATCAATAACTATCACCATAAAGTCTAGTGAGATAGAGAGTTAGAAACTTGCGAGTGAATCGCATTGGGGTGTAAACTAGTATGCTAAAATCTTTTCCCCTACCCCTTCACAGGGGGATTATTTTGTAAATTTTAAAACTCTTATCCTGTCTTTAATTGCAAAAAGTTATATTTATAGTAATACTCCGGCAATAAAAAAGCCTATCTGGTTTTTCATCTAATCGCCGGAGGCAAACTTGCCGCTTATGCGGTTTTACCAGCCGAACCTTTAAATAACTTGCGTCCCAACGTAATTACTTTTTCAATTATAAAACCTACTACCAAGCCACCAATACCGCAGGCCACTGCTTTAGCTAACCAGCTCAGGAAAGGCATACTGGCCAGAGCGTGTTCTAAATCGTGGAGCAAGTGGGCGGTATACGGAATACCGTGCGCAATTATTTCGGCGCCTACCCACAACATAGCAGCGGTGCCCACATAACCAAGAACCTTTAAAAATTTCGGCATAAACGTAACAATTCCCCGTCCAATTTTCTGGGAAGCCGGATGGTGTTTCTCTTTGGCCAGGTACACTCCAAAATCATCAGCTTTTACAATTAAGCCCACAAACCCGTAAACTGCCACCGTTATAAAAACCGCTACCGCTAGCATTACGGCAATTTGGGTCGGCAGAGGCCTGTCGGCCACAGTGCCGTAAGTAATGGCCACAATTTCTGAGGAAAGAATTAAATCGGTGCGAATGGCTCCGGCAACCCGTTCTTTTTCCAATTCTGCGGGCGTAATGACTTTTACCTCCTCTCCTGCGCCGTGTTCTGCGTCATCGGGATGAGGACTGAAAATGGAATGGACTTTTTCGTAGCCTTCAAAACACAGATAAGCGCCGCCTAGCATTAAAATGGGCTGAATGGCCCAGGGCGCAAAAAAACCTAGCAGCAGCGCAGCCGGGCTTAAAAAAAGCACTTTATTCAGCATCGACTTTTTGGCAATCTGGAATATAATAGAGAGCTCCCGCGATGGATCGAGGCCCACCACGTACTTAGGTGTAACCGCGGTATCGTCGATAACAATGCCGGATACCTTGCCCGTGGTTTTAGCAACTTGCGTGGGCACATCGTCGAGGCTGGCCGCACTTACTTTTACTAAAGCCGATATATCATCTAATAAAGCGAGAAGTCCTGAAGCCATGCTGATTTTATCTTTTAAGCCGATTATTTTTACGCATTACGGCTTGGCTCAAAGATAGGGTGCGAAGGTTTCATTAACAAATTAAGCCTTTTACTATTGTCTACCGTAAATTAAACCGCCAAGGCAACTTGTAATAGTTTACAGCATCCAACTTTTTATACCGGCTTAGAGTACCTACAAATTATATACTTGCGGAGGCAGTAAAACTTGCAGGAGAAACAATATCCAGTTTTCAATGGGTACCATTACAAACCCGCCCTAATTAACCACCAGTTACAAACTGGCGGTTAATTAGGGCGGCAAAAAATTACTACGGAACGGTTTTTAGCCGGTAAATGGCTAGGTGTTAAGATTTGCTTTATCGACAATGGCTCTAATTTGCTTATCCAGTTCGGAAGCGCTCGCTTGCAGCATGGTCATGATTTGTTTTACTTCTTCGTCTTGCTGAACCATGGGCTCCAATAAAGAAGCCAGGCCCAGAATGTTGGCCAGAGGAGCCCGAACTAAATGAGACTGGTCAAAAGAAACCTCTTGCAAAGCTTTCGACTTTACCTGCTTTTCTTCTTCGGCCTTGGTTCGTTTAAACAGAAGCTCGTTTTCATATTTTTTCCTGTCTTCTACTTTAAAAATAGTGGCATTAATAATTTCCCCGCCACTAATAGCTACGCCATTAAATAAACAAGAAAAGGTGCCGTTGGCAGTTTGAATATTAAAACTAATCTCCTTTACTTCCTGGTGCATTTTTAAGATAGGCCGCACGAAAAGTTCATAATAGATCACCCCCGCCCTATCCAGGATATCTGTAAAACTCTTATTAACTATTTCAATTTCCTCGACGCCCAGCCATTTTAACAAAGTTTCATTAACATAAACAATCGGACCATTAATCTCATAAGTTAATAACCCGCAGGGAGCAGTATTATATAACGATCTAAAATTTAGTAAACTAGCAACAGTTCCTATTTTCATAGTAGAAGTTTTATACATAATTAATATAGGCGTTAATGGCGTTAATTACTTCTTCGGGCGCACTTAAATGCGGACAATGGCCAGTGGCCTCTAAAACTTTCAATGTATTTTGTTTCGCTTTCTTTTCTATGTAATCGCCTACCGCTAAAGGAGCCAGAATATCTTGAGAACATTGCAAGGTAAGGCTCTCCGTGTGCAAATTCTCCAGATCCGTCCGGTTGTCCGAAAGAAAAGTTACCCGGGCAAATTCCTTTGCAATATCCGGATCGGTAGCACAAAAATTAGCGACCAGTTCTTCGCCTAATTCCGGATGGTCTAAATTTCCCATTACCTGCGGCGCTAGAAAGCTCGACCAGCCCAGGTAATTGCTATCCATTAATGCTAATAAATTATTTAAATCATCTTTATCCAAGCCGCCTATATATTCCTCGTCGTTGATATAACACGGCGAAGGCGCAACAAAAATTAACTTATTAAAATAAGAGGGCTGCGCGATGGCTGCTTTTACCCCAATCATGCTACTGACCGAATGACCAATAAAAAAGGTATTTTTAAGGTTTAAAGCTTCTAAAATTTCCAGCACATCTTTCGCGTACCCATCCAAAGAACTATATCTTTTAGAATCGTAAGCTTCCAGGTCGGATTGACCGGCTCCTACAAAATCAAAAAGTATCAGCTTATATTTTGTTTTATAGTTAGCCACTAAATGTCGCCATACGTTCTGGCTGCACCCAAATCCGTGCGCCAAAATAATGGCTTGGTCTCCTTCGCCGATTACGCGAACATTGTTTCTTTTTAAAACGTCTATCATACCAGAAAAAGGCTATTAATAATTTTAGGCAAGTTAAAAAAAATTATTAATATATGTAGATTGTCAAATAAATTATTTTTAAAATATTATGGCAGAATAAATGGCAGAATTGCAGTGAGTGGCCTATTGCTTTACCTTAAATTTTTGCGAAGATTTTAAATTTTACCTGATTATTCTTGTCATTAATGGAATATTAAAGTACAAATTAAAGTTAGCTTTATTGCCAATTTTTCTATTTTTACTAAAAAATAATCCTATAATACCAGGATCATACTAACCTATTACAAAAAGCGAGCCATAGAAGTTCTTCTTAACTACATTGCAAATAGGGACAACTACCCAGGAAGGACAAGTAAGTTTAATCACTTAGAAATATAAGGTTGTAAAGTATAAACAAACAAAGTTAAAACCTGCAACAGGAAAAGGCCAATCTTTTTTTTATACAAATAACCTGTTTAAGTAATAAAAAAACAAAGGCTATTAGCACCTGTTGCGCTAATAGCCTTTGTTTTAGGGGTTAAAATTGTCTGTTATGTACTAATCTTTTAAACGCTCCTGCACTTTGTTTTCGGTTCTGTTCCAATCGGCTTTCAGATTTTTCCACGCCGCCTTGGTTTTATCGTCCCAAGTGCTACTTTTAGATTCCAGTTTGGCTTCTTGTTCTTTGTACTCGGCTTTCATTTGGTTCCACTCTTCCTTCGTAACAGTTTCGGCTTTGCCCGATTTATCTTTTACCCAGGACGTAAACTGATTCAATTCTTCACCTACTTCACTCGAGGCATTGCGGGTAGCATTTGCTACATCATTTCCCGCGGAGTTAACGGTAGCACTGGCATTACTTTGGGTTTTCTGACTGCAGGAAAACGCTAAGGAACTCAGGGCCAGGCCTAAGCTCAGCGTATATAGTTTATGGTTCATTCTCATAATTGTACTTATTTAGTTTTGAAGTATTTACGAAAAAAATAACGAAACAGATATCTATGGCCGAATGGAATAGCTTTGCCGCACTTTCCTACTTTTCTTAAGGTAAGTTGGAGCGAAACGGTAATTTGGAGGAGAAATAGTAGCCAGTTTTCAACTTGTCGCCAGTTACAAACAGGCTCAATAAAAGCTATGAGCTACGAAATTGCGGCAGGTGGTTAGGTGTCTACTTTAACAATACTGGTTAATTTATAGATTAAGTCTAGACAAAATAAATAAATTTAATTAATTTCGTCTATATGCAATTATTTTTACTTATATGAGTGCTGAAAAATATGTGGGCTCACGTGGGCCTCAAATAAACATAAAGTTAAATTCAGAAGAAAAAAAACTATTTGAAGTAGTAGCTAAGAAGCACGGATTAAATGTTTCCGGGCTAGTTCGGATGCTAATTTTAGCTGAAGCTCGTCGTCTAGGTATTTCTTAAGAGCTTTATTATAAAAAATAATATAATTATCAAATACGTGGTTTGATTCTAGTCTATGTCGAAGCATATCAACAACAATATTTCATTATTAAATCGGCCAACTGCTGATGCAAGTACAGTAGAAGACTTAGTTGCTAAAGTAAGGCGCGGACTTATCCGCATTCCACCCTTCCAGCGGAATCTAAGGTGGAAAGCAGATCAAGTTGTTCAGCTTTTCGATAGTATTTATAAAGGTTATCCCATAGGGTCTATTTTATTACAAAAAAAATCGGCTGAAGCAGATAAGATTCATCTTGGACCTTTAGTTATCGATGCGCCTGATACACAAGATGCATGGTGGGTAATAGACGGGCAACATAGACTTGCCTCTTTGGCCGCAGGCTTAGCTCACCCCATACCAATTCCTACTATACGGACTGTTCACGATCCGTATGCAGTTTATTTTGACCCCTCATCCTTATATTTTGAACAACCGCCTTTAGTTGGAAATGTTCCGACTAAATGGGTGCCTGTGGCTCAATTATTAAACGCTTCCGATTTAAGCGAATGGGTCTTTAAATGGGAACATAACCAAGATGAAGAATTGAGAAAGGCAGTTTTTGAAGTTGGCACTCGTTTACGACAATACAGTATTCCGCTTTATATAATCGAAACAGATGACGAGACAACTTTACGCGATATATATACCAGAACTAATAAGGCAGGTATTACCATGACTGCAGATGAAATTTATAAAGGGCTTTTTAGTAATGCAGAAAAGAAGCTTTCTACTTTAGAAGGACTTGCGGATGAGTTGGTGACTTTAGGAATGGGGCGACCAACAAATTCACAAATAATTCCGAGTTTATTAGCTATAAAGAACTTAGATCCTACTCGTACTATTACTGAACACTATAATAAAGATGCAGAAATCTTACGCACTGCAGTACAAGAGGCTCTGCCTTCGCTTCGAAAAGTTTTTTCATTTTTAAAGCATGAAGCAGCAATACCGCATCTTCGCTTTTTACCTAGAGCTTACCCTTTGCCAATATTAACCAGGTTCTTCAGTTTATTTCCCGAACCCAGTGATCGTGCCATTCAACTTCTAACCAGATGGCTATGGCGCACATTGCAAGGCGCTACATTATTTGATGAACGTACGCTAATGCGCCGCGGAGTCGCTGTTTTAAAAGATGGAAATGCCGAAGAAAATGCCTTAAAATTACTTGATTTCGTAAGGAACACCTTGCCAGAAGAACTTAATTATCGCTTACCAGAGCGTTTCGATGCCCGATCTGCTGAAAGCCGATTAGCTTTATTGGGATTAGCATCATTAAATCCGTTGGAGATAATTGATAATTCTTTTGTAGATGTGGCTGAATTACTGGAAGAAGAGGATTCAATTACATTTCGCACAATAATATCACCCGGTCGCCAAGAAACAAAGTTAATCCATAGTCCCGCCAACCGTGTTCTTTTGCCTGGAAGCGGAGCAGCGAAAAGGGAGTTTTCCGAACTAGATTTTGAAGAAAATAAAAGATTCTTTTCTTCACATGCAATCAATCAAGTAGCCTGGTTACATCTGAAAGAAAACCAAATCAAAGACTTTTTGGAAGCAAGACAGGTTTTAGTAGAAAAAGCAACCCGCAACTTAGGTACTCGGTTAGCTGCCTGGGGTCAAAAAGACAGACCCTCTATTTCACATTTACTTAATTTATTTCCACAAGAAGAATAATGGATACTATTTCGATCACGTATAAAGTAAATGTTTCAGGTGTTTTAGTAGGATACTTAATCAGGCATGAAACAGGACAAGTCGCTTTTCGATTTGATGAAAAATACTGGACATTGAACCAAAGGCCGGTGTTAGGTCAAAAATTTGAAGATGACCGTCGAGAAATTTACCGCGGCCGCAATAGGAATTTACCTGCCTTTTTTGCTAATCTTGTTCCTGAAGGCCAAATGCGAACTTTAATTACTCATTCGTTAGGCATAGACGAATCAGATGAGTTGGCTTTATTAAATGCAACTGGAGATGATTTACCTGGTGCCATAACAATTTCACCTGCTAATGAATTTTTACCTTTTCCAATGGCCGCAGAAAATAATAATGGTCACGTCGATTCTTTTCAAAGCCAAAATAAGCTAAATGTTGAGCCACTTAAATTACGCTTCTCTCTTGCTGGCGTGCAAATGAAATTTTCTGTAATTCACGAGAATGCCAAATTGCTTCTACCCGCAAAAAATAATTTAGGACATTGGATTGCTAAAATAGATTCTTTACGATTTCCCAGATTGACAGAAAATGAATTTGCCATAATGGAATGGGCTAGAGCAGCTGGCTTTAATGTTCCGGAATGTATACTGTTAGGAAATGAAGCGTTACCAGAGAATCTACGTGATAGAGCACCAGAAAACAGCAAAGTATTTTTAATTAAACGATATGATCGAATTAAAAATGAAAGAATTCACCAAGAGGATTTTGCCCAAGTCTTATTTCAAATGCCTGAAAAGAAATATGATTATGCCAGTTATGAATTTTGCGCAAGATTAGTTTTAAACATTTGTGGTAGAGAAGGCTACAAAGAGTTTCTTCGCCGGTTAGTTTTAATGGTAGCATCAGGTAATGTTGATGCTCATCTCAAAAATTGGTCATTACTATATCCAGATGGTGTAAATGCAACTCTCACTCCCCTTTATGATCAAGTTTGTACTATCGCTTGGCCTAATACAGGTTTAGATATGCGGTGGGCTCTTACCTTCATGAAAAGAAGGGATTTATTTGTTACAGATGAGTCTCTTTTTGCCAGTTTAATAAAAGCAAGTGGAGGAGATTTAATTTCAGACATGAAATTAGTTCGTGAAACTTTAATAAATATTGCTGAAGCTTGGAGTGGGTCTATAGCACAAAATATATTACCTAAATCTCATTTAGAATTGTTAATGCAATATTGGCAAAAAGTACCTCTTTTACGTGATTATGCTTCTGCAATAACATATTAGGTAGTGTATCAATTTAAAATTTTAAAATTTCTCCTTGCCCTTTAACCCCTCACCATCGATTTACCCGTGCGGGAAATAATCCCCGGCGTTAAAGAACAGTTGGCCGCCCGCAACACGCTTATTGTACAAGCGCCGCCGGGAGCCGGTAAAAGTACCTTGTTGCCGCTGGCTTTACTGGAAGAACCCTGGCTAACCGGGCAGAAAATTAGTATGCTGGAGCCCCGGCGCTTAGCCGCCCGCATCCTTTTCTCACGCATGGCCTTTTTGCTGGAAGAGGAAGTAGGGCAAACGGTGGGCTATCGAATCCGCTTTGGGATCTCATTTTCTTAGTTAATGAATAAAAGTGTTTAAGATATAAAAGCTAATTGCAATTAATGAACAAATATGTACATAATACTGTACTATATTTAGTACATTTGAACACCCTTGTTAAGTCGTATTATGAAAGCAATCACTATAACCAGTTTACGTAGCCGCATTAAAGCATACCTCGATGATGTTATACAATCGGGCGAGACCATTATTGTGCCGCGTAATAATACCAATGATGATGCGGTAGTAATTATTTCCCTGAAAGAATATAACGCGCTCCAGGAAACCAACTATTTGCTTTCTACGCCAGCCAATCGTACCAAACTGGAAGAATCTATCTCTCAATTAAACGCAGGTAAGGTCGTGCAATTTCCTTTGGATTCTTTAGAACCAGGAAAAGCCAATTAACATGAATAATACTTTTTCGGCGCAGGCCTGGGAAGAATATTTGTATTGGCAAAACACCGACCCGGCTATGGTAAAAAGAATAAACGAATTATTGAATGTAATCCGCCGGACTCCTTTTGAAGGAGTAGGCAAACCCGAAGGACTAAAGCATCATTTAAAAGGCTTTTGGTCCCGCAGGATTAATGATGAGCACCGCTTGGTTTACCGCATCTCGGGCACCCGAGGCATCGACCAGGTTTGTGAAGTAGCCCAATGCCGGTATCATTATAAATAATTACTTATTCGTTTTAAGTTTTCAATTTCAAATAATTTCCCTTGCCCTTCAACCCCTTCACCATCGATTTACCCGTTCGGGAAATAATCCCCAGCGTTAAAGAACACCTCGTTGCCCGCAACACGCTCATTGTGCAAGCACCGCCGGGAGCCGGTAAAAGTACTTTGTTGCCGCTGGCTTTGCTGGAAGAACCCTGGCTGGCCAATCAAAAAATTATTATGCTGGAGCCCCGGCGCTTAGCCGCCCGCACCATTGCCGAACGCATGGCCTTTTTGCTGGAGGAAGAAGTGGGGCAAACGGTGGGCTACCGTATTCGCTTCGAGAACCGCACCTCCGCGCAAACCCGCATCGAGGTAGTTACCGAAGGCATCCTGACCCGCATGCTGCATTCCGATAATAGTTTGGCCGGAGTAGGTTTGGTTATTTTCGATGAATTTCATGAGCGCAGCATCCACGCCGATGTGGCCATGGCCCTGAGCCGCGAAGCCCAGCGCGTCCGGCGCACTGATTTGCGTTTGCTCGTAATGTCAGCCACGCTAGATATGCCTACGCTTTCGGGTTTGCTGAATGCGCCAGTGGTGCAAAGCCAGGGGCGGCAATACCCGGTACAAACCATTTACACCGGCGATCTGGACGAATCGCTGTTGCCCGACCTCACGGCCCGCACCGTGCAGCGCGCCCTCCGCGAACAAACCGGCGATGTGCTGGTGTTTCTGCCCGGCGAAGGCGATATTAAAAAAGTAGAAGGTATTTTGCGCCACCAAATATCCCGCGATATTGCTATTCACCCGTTGTTTGGCATGTTGCCACCCAACAAGCAATACGCCGCCATTATGCCCGACCGCCATGGCAAGCGCAAAGTGGTGCTGGCTACCTCTATTGCCGAAACCAGCTTAACGATTGAGGGCGTTTCGGTGGTGGTAGATTCCGGCTTTGGTAAAACTTCCCGCTTCAGTCCCAACTCCGGCTTGTCGCGCCTCGAAACCATTCGCATCAGCAAAGACGCCGCCGACCAGCGCGCCGGTCGGGCCGGCCGGTTAGGCCCCGGCACCTGTTACCGCCTCTGGACCGAAGGAACCCACGCCCGCCTGGCGCCGCACCGCACCCCCGAAATCCTGGAAGCCGACCTGGCCTCGCTGGTGCTGGACCTGGCCTCCTGGGGCATTATGGATATTAACCAGCTTACCTGGCTCAGTCCGCCGCCCCAAGTTGCTTTGCTGCAAGCCACCGAAACCCTGCACCAACTCAATGCCCTGGAACACGGCCGCATTACGGAGCACGGTAAAAAAATGCATGCGCTGCCCACGCACCCGCGCATTGCCCACATGCTGCTGGCCGCCGCAGAAACCGATCAGCTGGCTTTGGCTACCGATATTGCGGCCGTCCTGGAAGAGCGCGACCCGCTGCCCCGCGATGCCGGCATAGATATAAATTTGCGCATCGAGGCTTTGCGCCGCTATCGGAAGGAAAACGTAGGCGGTAAAGGCCTGAAGAAAATAGATAAAATAGCCGCCCAGTACCGCCGTATGTTCGAAATAACTTTGGATAACAGGGCAGTAGATTCGTACGAAACCGGCGTGCTGCTGGCGCATTGCTACCCAGAACGCATTGCCTGCGCCCGCCCCGGCAACAACGCGCAGTTCCAGCTCGCCAATGGCAATTACGCCCAGGCCGGCCACCGCGACGATCTGGCCCACGATCCCTGGCTGGCCGTAGCCAATATGGATGCCCGGCAAGGCATGGGTAAAATATTCCTGGCGTCGCCGCTGAACCCCAAAGATTTGGCTCCGCTCGTAAAAAAGCAGGAAATTATTACCTGGGACACCACCGACGGCGAACTGACCGCTTCCCTGGATATGCGCATCGGCTCCATTGTGCTGCAACGCAAACCCCTGCCCACCCCGGACGAGAAGCACCGGCCCGCCGCTATTTCGGAAGCCCTGAAACGCAAAGGCGAAGCGCTGCTCAACTTTACCGAAGTTGTAACCCAATGGCAAAACCGGGTATTAAGTTTGCGTAAATGGCGCCCCCAGGAGGAGTGGCCAGACGTAAGCACCCCTACTCTGCTCATCACCAATTGGCAATGGTTGCGGCCTTCTTTAGCGGATATAGAAGTCCCGGAGGATTTATTGGAGATTGATTTATTACCCATCCTAGAGCGGTTTTTAGAGGCGAACACGAAAGCCCGTTTAAACGAGCTGGCTCCGGCGGAAATTACCTTACCGGATGGTTCGGCTATGGAATTGGTTTATGCTGCTAACGGTGCGCCGCCGGTTCTGGAAATCCGCTTGCAGGATGTACTGGCTTGGCAGGAGCATCCCGTGATAGATGGCGGAGAGATGCCAGTTGCGTTGCACTTGCTTACCCCGGACTTAAAGCCCCTGGTGGTAGTATCGGATTTAGCTAAGTTCTGGCAGGAAGCATATCCGAAATTAAGAGCTGATTTGGTACAGAAGTTTCCGCAAGTAAAGTGGAAGTAAAGCACTGATTCCTGCCGCAAGCATGCCTTGCTCGTGCCGATTTTCTTCCGGCTTTCGGCTACTTTAAATAGTCTATTTTAGGGAGATGTGGTTTACCCTGACCGGAGGCCAGCTGCATAGTCAGACAAGAGCAAAGCTTGCTCGCGCCAGTGGGATGGTAATAAGATGCGTTTAAGTACCGGTTCACCTTTAGTGCTTTGCCAATACCTCCACTATGCCGTCATCCTGAGCCTGTCGAAGGATCTAACCCATACCTTCGTGTTCGGTACCAGATAGATCCTTCGACAGGCTCAGGATGACCAGAAGATGATGACTAGAAAATTATAGATTTGATATAGAATTTCTAATCTGAATAGTTATAGTCGAAATAACCGGTACACAATTTTCCTTCAACCGGCTCATGTGGACTTTAGTAGGATTAAAGAACCATATACAAAAAAGGTAGTTCTGCTGGAGAATCAAATATTTTAATAATGCATCCATTTACTTTTACTCGATTATCAGATCATTCAGAAACTTTAGTTGCGGATTTTGGGATTTAATGAGCACTTGCTTTTTGCTCCGGTTCCAGCCTTTTAGTTGTTTTTCCCGCGCAATGGCATCCTCCGGCGTTGTAAATCATTCGAAATAAATGAGTTTATAGCAATAATACTTACCCGTAAAAGTTTGCTGATTGCCACCATTTTTAAAATGCTCCGTTAAACGCCGGGGCAGATCGTTGGTAACACCGGTATAGTAAACAGTGCGCTTCGGATTAGTGGTAATGTATACAAAATAATTACTGTTGAACATGGTTTCTTCTGTATATCGTCCTAACTAAGCCATTTTAATAGAAGTTTATCTTTATTACCTTGTTAACATCTGTTATAAATAACCAACTTTCACTTCTGTCCTCCTGAGCCTGTCGAAGGATCTATTAATTACCATCTTCAGAGAGTTTCATCGACAAGTTTAGAATAAGCAAAAAATGTAGAAGAAAAGCTTTTCCTTAAATTAAAACTTCAGATTAAAATAAAGCATCACCCGATTAGCTCATCTTATAAAGGTATCAGTTAGATCCTTCGACAGGCTCAGTAAAACTATTTTGAAGGTTTGAAGCGGAACAAGCAAGTTTTTGGGTGAGCCAGCTTTATTCGCGCAGATTAAATTTTCCAATGAAACTTGCCGGTACCGAATAAATTATATTGGGCAATCCGTCACCTAGCTAAGCCGTAAGCAGTATAACAAATTTACTTAGAAGTAAAAAGAAGGCTGGCAGTTGCGCCATAAAATTATTTAAACTAAAAACCCATGGATAGATTAAACGGAAAAGTTGCCCTGATTACCGGTTCAGATTCCGGCATCGGCCAGGCTACTGCTATTGCTTTTGCCCGCGAAGGAGCCGATGTAGTGATTTGCTACCATTCGGATAAAGAAGGCGCCGAAGAAACATTGCGGGAAGTACAAAAACTAAACCGCAAGGGAGTAGTATTGCAGGTAGACGTAAGCGAAGAAGCAGCCGTAGAAACTTTATTCGATGAAGCAACCGCCGAAATGGGCAAAATAGACATCCTGGTAAATAATGCGGCGGTAAACGGCTCCGGCATAATGGTTGCTGATATGGACACCAAAGTTTTTGACCGCACCATGCGGACCAACGTATACGGGCCTTTTTTCTGCTCCCGTCGATTTATCCAACACCGGCGGCAAAACGGCGGCAAAGGCAAAATCATTAATGTTACCTCGGTGCACGAAGAAATTGTATCGGCCGGTACCGCCGATTATTGTGCTTCGAAGGGCGCTTTACGCAACTTTACCCGTACGCTGGCCCTCGAACTGGCCGAAGAAGGCATCAACGTGAACAATATTGCCCCCGGTATGATTTTAACGCCGATGAACCAGAAAGCCATGGATGATAAGGAAACCCGGGACGAAGCATCCGAGCACATCCCCATGAAACGCCCCGGCAACCCCGAAGAAATAGCGCACCTCGCCGTTTTCCTGGCTTCATCTGATTCCGACTATGTAACAGGATCAAGTTATTTTATGGATGGTGGCTTATCGCAATACATGGGACAAGGAGCCTAAAAAAGATTTGATAATCAATCCAGATTAACTTTTAGTAAAACCTAACTTATTTATTACAACACCAGCAGGAAGCTTATTTTAGAAAGAGAGTCCGGTGAATAAGATACCGTTTAGATTAGATTATTGCTGTATAATAAAGAAAGAGCAGTTATTAGGGAGAAGCTCTTATAAAAAATCCAAGCAAGACAAGCTTAAGCCATGTACTATTTATGGCGAGCAGAATTATTTACTTGGGCTGTTGAGCAGCAGCCACTACCTGGGGTTTCCCTTCTACTTTATTTAGTACCCATTCTCCTACCTGCAAACCTTGCTTACGGCCATTATCAATAGCATCCATAAAATGAATACCGCCATAAAAACGAGAAATTCCGGCTTCAATGGCCGCTTCCTGAAACGAACTAAACTTCCGGGCGGGTAAGCCATACGGTTCTTCCACGGTATCTTTATACTCGAAGTTATCGCCAAAATAATGAGTTAAAATAACGGCCGAAGCGGCCGAAATAGTGGAGTGTCCGCTTAAATACTCCGGAAAAGGAGGCGTTTGCAGTAACGGTTTAAAGGTTGGGTCCAGGTATTTTCGAATGGCTGTTTCGGGCCGAATACGGTTACTCCGGAATTTCTCGTCCCAGCAAGATATAAAACCATCCATCAGGGCAATGGAAACCATGGTGTGGATTTTCATGGCTTTGGCAAAAGGGGTTTTAGTCTGTTTACAGGCAATACCCGTAATGCCCAACCAATGCGCGCCGGGCGATATTTTCTTGCGACCAGCCTGTAGGTGGCCATTATCTTGTAGCGCAAACGGGTTGCAGTCCCAGAAAGCGGCTATGTTTTGTTCTTCTTTCGTGAGGTTCGTACCGGTTTGGTAACATGCCTTCATAAGTTGGTAGAATCCGGAATTTATATCTTTTGAAAAAGCCACGGGCGGCGCCGGTTTAAACTGGTTGCAGGTATCCAGAGTAAACGATCGAACCGTATTAAAATAAGGTTCGACCGGGGCAAAATAACCCGGCGGCGTGGGATACCAGGTACCTTCTTTTTCTTGGGGAGTATACCGGGGAAAATTACTGATACGGTTGTATTTGTCGGCTTTGGCAAAGGCCAAAACCTCTTTACTTACCTGCTGGGCATAGTTAAGAGAGTTGGTGATAACTTCTTCAGCTAAACCTTCGAGGCGGCAGGAATCCAGGAAACGCACTTTAAAGGTGTCGAGTAAAACACCCGAAGGCTGCATTTTCCGGGCCGTTTCTAACATCGCCAGAATGGCGCTTAACTCCGGCGAATAATTGGTAATGCTGTCGGGCTTGGCTATTTTGGGGTATTTATGCAGTAGGCCGTGCATGCTTTGGGAGGCGCGGTCGTTTTGGGAAATTACTTCATAACCCGCCAGCGTGGCGTACGAAAAAAAGCGGGCCGCCAACGGTGGATTGGTCACATCATTCACCATAATAGCCATCATTTGGTGAATAACCTGACTGATTTGGGTAGAGCTGAATTTTAAATTTTGTTTTTCCTGCTGCTTCCGGGTGGAACAACTTAAAACCATAGATAAAATCAACAAAACCGGTAATAACTTTTTTATCATTGCACTTTATAAGCTTTAATAGGCAACTGATTGATACCAAACAGCACCGTATTATTTATGGTTAAGATACTCCGCACATCGCCGGTAACCCGAAAACCGGATTTTTGCTGCGACACATAGTTAAAGTTTCCTTTGCCATCGCCTTGCAATAACATACCGTAATTTGCATCGGACTTGCCAAAGCGCAAACGGGCTTTATTAATATTTCCCCCCAAAACAAGATCCTGAAAACCATCGTGATTATAATCGAGGGTGGATAAGGCAAATACCGGTGAAAACTGGGCTTCTAAAGGCAAGCTCATTTCCTTGAATTTACCGTTAGCACTGCCCTGAAAATAAGCGGTTTGTAAGTAATTAGAAGACAAATGACCGGCCCCTTTAAGTTCCTCTTGGGTAAAGATATCCCGCAGGGTGGCCCCGGCGTAGCTGCTGTAATCCTGAAAACGGGTGCGCATCATACTCACCTGATCCAGCAATTCGTCGCGGGTAACGTAGGGATAACTTTTGCCTTGCATGTAAAAACAAAGAATTGGATCAATGGCGCCATTGTCGTCGAAGTCTTTGTAATACAGTTCGGCAGGTTCTTTGTCGGAGACTTTGCACTGCGAGTTTAATCCTTGGTTGCCAATAATTAAATCGGGGCATTGATCCTGATTAAAATCTCCGACCAGCAGTTTATTCCACCAGCCACTGTATTTTTTGGCGAAAAAAGCGGCTGTATTATCCTGTAACTTGCCGTTGGTATTGCTGAATACCGTGAGAGGCATCCACTCTCCTACTAGTATTAATTCCGGCTTTTTATCGTTATTTAAATCCTGCCAGGCCGCATCCGTTACCATGCCTATTTTTTGGATGCCGGGAGCAACGCTGGCCGTTTCATCAGTAAAATTACCTTGGCCATTGTTCAGCAACACGTAGCTACGGGGTATTTCGGGGTAACGACCCGGCACTACCCGGCCGCCCACAAACAAATCCGCCAACCCGTCGCCATTTATATCGGAGGCCCGCACACAGCTCTTACTCGTCAGCACTGCCGGCAGGGCATTCGTATTTTTGGTAAAATTGCCTTTGCCATCGTTCAAATATAACCGGTCCTGGAGAGCCGCGTCTTCGGGCATGAAGTTGTGGTAGCCGCCACTCACGACGTACAAATCAAGGGTTTTATCATTATTCGCGTCGAAAAACAGCGCATCCACATCTTCACTTTTTATATCAGCGGCAAATGCTGGCGTGGGTTTTAAGGTAAACTTTCCGCTTTTACTTTGCAGGTACAATGCTCCGGTTTGTCCGGCAGCGCCGCCGGCAAATACATCTTCCAGGCCATCGCCGTTTACATCGCCTTTTATCAGGCAAGGGCCGGCAAACGAAATAGGGTTAATCAGCAAAGGCTGGCGTTTAAAATCATTAACCGGGATCTTCTGGTGCGCGAAAGTAAGTGGCGCTGCAGTTTCAGCAAAAATGGGTTTGCCGGGTTTAGGCGTCCGGTAAATACCCATCGCATTTTTTTCCTGAAGGGTTAGTACCTGATTTGCTTTTACCCGTTGCAATACCTGTTGTTTTCCGCTTAGCCAAACCACCCGCAAGGAATCCACAGTTTGGTCTTTGCCTAAACCAAAATGCAACACCGGCGACACACTCGACTGAAAGCCCCGGGATGGATTTTGCTCCTGGTACTGAAGTTTGCCTTTGGCGTACACGGTTACTTTGGCGCCCACCCCAGCCGTATTTTTATCCGATCCTTGCAGTTTTAATTGTAAGTAGTGGTAGTCCTGATTTTTATTAGCACCATTTTGGTACACAAAGGCATTTTGGTTCACGTTATTCGTCACCAGATCCAGGTCACCATCGTTGTCCAGGTCGGCGTAGGCCGCGCCGTTGCTGTTGGAGGGTTTATTAATTCCCCAATCGCGGCTTTTGTTCTTAAACTGCAGGGAACCGGTATTCTGAAATACATAGTTATTAAGGTTGGAAGCCGGCATTTTACGCAGCAGGTTCATCACGCTTTCAGGCGTAATCTGACCGTTTAAGTACTGGAAGTAGGAACTCCGGAATTTAATAAAATCCATGTTGGTGAAATCCCTTAAAAACCCGTTGCTCACGAATATATCTTTCCAGCCGTCGTTGTCATAATCGGCTATCAGAGGCGCCCAGCTCCAATCGGTGTTGGAAATACCGCTTAATTGCCCTACCTCGCTAAACGTACCGTCGCCGTTATTTACCTGCAGCATGTTGCGCATGTACTGGTGATTAAACCCCGATCGGACAATCATTTCGAAATACTCGTAATTATCGGGCCCAAACAAAAGTTTTTGCCGTTTGTTTTCTTCCGGCAACATATCCAGGGTCATAATATCGGGCAAACCATCGTTGTTTATATCTTCCAGATAGTTCCCCATGGAGTAGATGGAGGTATGTTGAATGCCCGAATTACCGTTGCGGAAAGTACCGTTTTGGTTGTTGATGAGCAAAAAATCCGGAGCTGAATAATCATTCGAAACGTATAAATCCGGCCAGCCATCCTGGTTTACATCGCCGATACCGGCGCCTAAGCCGTACGAAAAAGCAGAATTATTTAGGCCCGCTTTGTCCGAAACGTCCTGGAAATAGCCTTTCTTGTTCCGGTATAATTTGGCCTGCATAGCGCGTTCCGGCTTTTTTAAGATAGCCGTAATGGTGGCATCGTCCAGGTTATTAAACTGAATGGGATTGTGGTTGAGCAGGAACATATCTAAGTCCTGGTCGCGGTCATAATCAAAAAAGGTGGCGTGGGTACTGTAAGAAGAATCGGCCAGACCAAATTCTTTAGCTTGATCCAGGAAAGTAGGTACGCCATTTTTACCAGTACCCTGATTGATAAATAATTGATTGATCCGGCTTTTACCCGGCAAATTGCCCGAATAACATAAATAAATATCCGAGAGTCCATCGCCGTTTACATCGGCCATGGTGGTACCGGTTTTCCAGGCATTGCGAAAACCTTCCACGCCAGCCGCCGCCGTTACGTCCTGAAACTGCATGTTTCCTTTATTGAGGTACAAGCGGTTAGGCACCAGGTTTCCCGAAAAGTAAATATCTTGTAAGCCGTCATTATTAATATCACCAATGGCAACTCCGCCCCCGTTATAAAAATACTGGTACATAATAATGTTGGCCAGAGGGGTTTCGGTTAGGGCATTATTAAAAGTAATATTGGTTTGTTCCGGAGCCAGCAAGGTAAACAAAGTTGCTTTTACCGGTTCATTTGCCGGGGTGGTGTTTTCGGTTTGAGAAGATTTTTTTTGGCAACCGGAAGAAACTAAAATAAGGCTGGCAATCGCAAGTTGTAAAGCTATTCGAAACAAGTACATGGTGGATAAATGTGAACCTACAAAAATAAAGAATCTTATTCATTTATCCATATAACGCCTTGAACTTGAAGAAAATTAAAGGACTAATGGGCTTTAATTTTCAGATCTATTCGCCATGATTCTGGCCCTCTTTTATTAATTAACGTGAATTATTGTTATAAACTGTTGGTGCTTAAATATTTAAATAAAAAAGTCCAACACAGTTGCAGATAAAGTAGTTAAAGGGATTGTCTAAAACCAAGAAACTACTGCTATGAGAACTATATTGGACACGTTAAAGTTAACCGAAATTTTCATTGCTTGTGATGATTTTTGTCAAGAATTTGAGCATTATTCTTTAAGTCAATCTTACGAACAACCAGCCAGAAAAGAACGCCAGATGAGCCAGAGTGAAATGAGGAGCATCTTAATCTTCTATCATCACTCAGGCATGAAATGTTTCAAGTACTATTATGAGCAAATCATTCTCAAACTGCTGCGTTCTTACTGGAAGAAGCCGTATGCCTATGAAGCCTTTGTGGCCCAGATGCCCATAGTGAACCTGTTGTTGTTTGCTTTTCTATCCGCTTGCCGTCTGGCTACAACCACGGAAGCTAATTACATCGACTCAACCAAATTAGTAGTGGCCCATAACCGCAGAAAACAGAAAAACAAAACCTTTAAAGGCTTAGCCCGCACCGGTAAAACTTCAACCGGGTGGTTCTTTGGCTTTAAACTACATGCCATTATCAACCAGCAAGGGCCGTTAGTCGTCTTTCGCATCACCCCGGCTAATGTAGCGGATAACAACCAAAACTTACTCAGCCAATTGACCCAGCGGCTCAAAGGTTTTCTCTATGGTGATAAAGGCTATCTGAGCGCACTGGCTGACAAGTTCAAGGAAAGAGGCCTGGAGCTCATCACTAAATACCGCCGAACGATGGGCTTACAGCCCCTTTCTTACCAGAAGTACTATTATCTGCAGCATAGGGGTTTGATTGAAACGGTGTTTGACTGCTTGAAAAATCTCTGTAATCTGGACCATATCCGCCATAGAAGTCCTTTCAACTTTTTTGTCAATGTCTGGTCGGCCTTGCTGGCTTACACCTTCTTTGATGAGTTCCCTGCTATCTCACCCTTTCGCCAAAGAGTAGAGCAAACCTCTCAATTTGTAGTTATCTAAGGTAAGGTCCAATAACTCACGTTAAAAGAGCAAAAAAGAGGTTCAGAAATTACCTAATAAACATTCGTCTAAGAAATATAAACAAGCAAAAAAGCCTGTCCTACCCGGACAGGCATTTTTAAAATAGAACCTGGTAAGCCAAAGGTAATCCTCTTAGCTTAATCCCAATACTTTGCGGTTATAAGCTTCATCCGAACCGGTACCCGCGAAGTCATCAAAAGCGCGCTCGGTTCTCCGGATCATGTGCTGCTGAATAAACGGAGCACCTTCGGCGGCACCATCTTCCGGATGCTTCAGGGCACATTCCCACTCCAGCACGGCCCAGCCTTCGTAGTTATACTGCGCCATTTTACTGAATACGCCCACAAAATCAACTTGCCCATCGCCTAAAGAACGGAAACGGCCCGGACGGTTTACCCAATCCTGGTAGCCGCCGTAAATGCCGGAGCGGCCCGAAGGGTTAAACTCGGCATCCTTCACGTGGAACATTTTAATATAGTCGTGGTAAATATCAATGTATTGCAAGTAATCTAATTGCTGCAGCACAAAATGGCTCGGGTCGTACAACAGGTTAGCCCGCTTGTGGTTATTGGTAGCTTCCAGGAAGCGCTCAAAGGTTA
>Ga0210040_10001535_pt1 | contig 34656 bp, 36 predicted proteins | sample CryGeyCG12114_NA_FD_185462 | JGI IMG/M metagenome (GOLD analysis project Ga0210040, IMG submission 185462) | Groundwater microbial communities from aquifer - Crystal Geyser CG19_WC_8/21/14_NA (SPAdes) (version 2) | ecosystem: Environmental > Aquatic > Deep subsurface > Groundwater | place: USA...
TTGACCTCGCTACCTTGTCGGCTTACTCGTCTCGCCCGTCTGCACGTGGGGCAGCTGCTGGCTCACCTTCCAGGTTGTGCCGGACGCGAGTGAGCAGCGCTTTGAGGATGCGGACCTCGTCGTCGTCAAGCCCGGCCACGGCCTGCTGCTCGAGCTGTCGGAGGCGTTCCGCTCCCTCGAGGACGCGCGGGTCCTTCGGGTCGGTGAGGCTAATCGTCCGGCTCCGGGCATCGGCTGGGTGCGGCTGCTGGCGAATCAAGCCGTCCCGGTCCATCCGGCTCAGTAGCTGAGCCATGGACGGCTGCTCGATCCCAGCGGCCTCGGCGAGTGCCTTCTGGGTCATCTCCGGTTGATCGTCGAGCAGGACGAAGACCGGGATCTGGGCGTAGCGGAGCCCGAGGGGCTTCAGTGCCGCGTCCCCGTTCCGGGCGAGCGCGCGAGACGCACGGTTGATCAGCTGCGACAGGCTCGGCTCCATGCCCGTACTTTACATCGGTACCTATGCATGATAAATAGGTACCTATGCAAAGACCTTCCCACACCACTCAGGTCATCATCGCCGGCGCCGGGCCGGTCGGGCTGATGCTCGCGGTCGAGCTCCGGCTCGCCGGCATCGACGTCCTCGTCGTCGAGCAACGTCGCGCCGGCACGATCGGTGAGTCCCGCGCACCCGGGATCAACGCCCGCACCATGGAGATCTTCGCGCAGCGCGGACTGGCCGAAGAATTCATCAGCCGGGGCAAGCAGCTGCCGTTCGTCGTCTTCGCGGCCATCCCGATGGACCCCCGCTCCGTCGACCCGGACTGGCCCTCGGCGCTGATCCTGCCCCAGCACGAGACCGAACGGATCCTGCTCGCCCGCGCCGAAGAGCTCGGCGCACGGATCCTCTGGTCGGCGGCCGCCACGGGGGTCGAGCAGGACGACGACGGAGTCACGCTGCAGATCGAGACGCCCGCCGGCACCGAGACTGTCCGCGGAGCCTTCCTCGTGGGTTGCGACGGAGGCCGCAGCACCATCCGCAGGACCAGCGGGATCGCATTCCCTGGCCTCGCCCCCCAGACGTGGTGGGTGGTCGGCGACCTCGACCTCGCCCAGCCACCGAGCGCGGGAGGAGCCTTCGGCAACAACGACCGCGTCGGCTACTACCAGATCTCCCAGACCGAGCCCGACTGGTACCGGCTCAGCCTCATGCGCCAGACACCGCCGGACGACCCGGCCCAGCCCGTCACCCTCGACGAGATCCGCAAGACGATGATCGAGGGGCTCGGCACCGACCACGGGCTCCGCGGCGCACGCTGGATGTCGCGCTGGTCCGACGGGTTCCACCACGCCGAGCGCTACCGCGACCGGCGGATCTTCCTCGCCGGCGACGCCGCCCACACCCACACCCCGATCGGCGGACAGGGCCTGAACGTCGGCATCCAGGACGCCGTGAACCTCGGGTGGAAGCTCGCCACCGTGCTCAACGGCGACGCCTCCGACGCACTGCTCGACACCTACCACCACGAGCGGTGGCCCGTCGCCGCAGCAGCGCTGAAGCAGTCGATGGCGCAGACCGAGCTCGTCAAACCCGGCCCACGACGAGCAGCGATCCGCGACGTCTTCGAAAGCCTCCTCACCAACCCCACCACCGTCCTGCAGCTCAGCAGTGAGCTCAGCGGCCTCGGCCTGCGCTACCCGCTCGGCGAAGGACACCCCCTGCTCGGGCGGCGCCTGCCCAACCTCACACTCCTCGACACCCGCACCAGCGACGCCCACACCACAGCTGAGACCGGTACTATCGACGTGTTCACCCTGCTCCGGGACGGCCGCCCCCTGCTCCTCGACCTCGCGGGCACAGAGACGGCCCAAGCCCTCACGACCCACCAAGAGCGCGTGCAGATCGTCACCGCCCGCTACCTGCCGGAGCGCCGCGACAACCTCTGGCACCTGCCCGTCCTCGGCGACGTCGCACCCTTCGACGCCGCCCTGGTACGTCCCGACGGCTACGTCGCCTGGATCAAACCAGCAGCAGAACCACTCGACGCCGACGCACTGAACGCAGCACTCGGCTACCACAGGACCAACCAGCCGGTCGAGCAGGCCGGCACCAGCCCGGCCGCCGGCACCTGGGACATCACCTTCACCACACCCAGTGGCGAGCAGCACGCCGAACTCGTCCTGCAGACCAACGGCACCCAGTGGGACGGCACCTACAACCACGATCCCCTCATCGAAGCCGCCGTCCGCGACCACACCGCCACGTTCACCTGCAAACTCAAAAGCCCGTTCCCGGTCCGCGTCCGCTGGGTCGGCGTGATCGACGCAAACACGATGAGTGGCGAGGCTAAGGCGTCATTCATGGCCCTGCCTTTCACCGCCACACGTCGCCGCTGACCAGGTGAGGACCGGTGCAATCGTTCGCTTGAGCGCCGACCTGCGACCGTCCCGTATGACGGTCCCCTTCCGGCGACGCATGGAGCACGCTGGATGACGTCTGGCGGCGGTGCACGATTGGTGGTTCAGACATCACACCTCCCCCGTCCCCCTGATAGATGCCGAGTTCTTCGCCGGAGCGGTGGGGTCAAGGGGGCTTGAGCAAAGGATTTCCGCGGAGCTTGCGGAGCGGAAACCCGGAGGGCGCGCAGCGTGCTTTGTGTACCCCTTGACGCCGTCGCGGAGGCGTAGATGATCGGGCATCAGGGGGGCGGGAGAGGTACCCGGCAGCGCCAGTGCGCCAGCCGCCCGTCTACCCGTCGCTGGCGCAGGAGCCGCATCTGCCCTGGTGCTCTTACAAAGAGCCCGGACAACGCGAGACCCCGCCTCCGATCCATCCTGGGGGCGGGGTCTTTGTGTGCGGTGCGTCAGCGGGTACGCGCAGCCTCTCGCGTCCGCTGCTTGAGCGGCGGCGCCGCCTGGGTCGGCACGCCCGCGGCGCCCTGTGCCGCTCGGCTGGGGTCGGTCCCGTTCATCAGGTCCGCCTTCGCCCGGACGTCCCGAGCGTCGGCCGGGACGCCGGCGGCGACGCGGGCTGTGTCTCGGGCCTCTCGGCTGTCTGGGTGGTCGTAGCCGCGCTGCCCGCTACTGATCCGGTCGAGCGCCGCGGACAACTCGGAAGCCTCCGTCCCGCGGCCCCGGCTGCCTGCTCGGTCCTGGGCCGCTCTCGCGGCTACCTCGATGACCCGTGCTGCGGCTGCCGCTGCCGCGGTGGCCACCTGTCGTGCGTCGTCCAGCGGCTCATCTTCCGCCATCTCGGTCCTCCTTGGCCTGGTTGTACCGGGCCGCGACCTGCGGCCGGTGGTCTAGCTCGCGCGGCAGTGCCAGCGCCGGGCCCGGCCGGGCCTGCTGCTTGGGCTGCCGCTTCCCCGCCGGTGGCTGCACCTTGCGGCTGTCGACCGGCTCGGGCCCGTAGCCGGCCCACTTCATGGCCACCAGCTGCTGGACCTGCACGCGGACCGCTTCCGCTTCCCGCGCGTTCCGGCTGGCGCGGTGGTAGTCGGCCAGCGCTGAGGCTGCGCGGACCAGCTGCGCCATGAGTGCGACCGCCGCCACGGTCGGCTTGTCGTCGCCACGACTGGCCATGAACACCAGGGCCGTCGCCACCGCCGAGTCCGGCCCGCGCTGCGCTGCTGCGGCGCCCGGCCGGCGGTCCTGCGCGGTCCGCCCGATCACCGACGCGGCCTGACGCAGCGCCGCCGCGTTCGAACCGTCGACGTCGGCCCACGCCGACAGTGCCCCCGACATCTCCCGAGCCGCTACAGACCACGCCACCCGATCCGACACCGACGTCGTGGCCAGCCGGTCAGCGAACGCCGACAAGCTCCGCCGCGCCGCGTCCGGGGCCGTAGGAGGTAGGTCCCGCTGCTCGCGGCCGACGACACCGGTACCGCGGCCGCGGAACGCCGCCTGCCACTCTCCGGCAGCCTCGTCCGCCTGCTCGATCGACGGCTCCGGCCACAGCTCGCGCAGCCGAGGTAGGGACAGGTCCCGGCCGAGCTGACCGCCGCCGTAGAACCGCAGGGAGTCCTGGCCCCTCAACGCCGCCCGGTAGCCGGCCACCACATCAGTGGTGCCCTCAGCGAACCGCGGCCGCACCACCACATCGGCCTGGACCCGACGCAGCCACTCCGCCTCCGACGCCGACGCCACCGCCGCCGCCCGGACCCGCTGGGCCACGTCCTCGCGCTGGATCATCGGGGCGCCGCTGCGCTGCTGCTGGCCCAGCTCAGGCGGCGTTACGCCGAGCGTGGCCGTCCCGTGCTCTGCGCCCTCCACCCGCGTGAGCCCGTGGCGCACCTCGAGCTCGCGGCACACCCGCTGCGACGTCGGCCAGTCCCGGAACCGTCCCTCCCACCGGGTGCCGTCCTCGCGGACCATCGACGCCGCGATGTGGACGTGGTCGTTCCCGCCACGCGAGGTGCCGTGGTGGATCGCCACCCACCGTGCCGGGGCGTGCCCGCCCGCATCGGTCAGGTTCATGCCGTCCGCGAACTCGCGCGTGACCTGCTCCCACTGCTCCGCCGACAACACCTCACCCGGCTGCAGGGACAGGCTGCAGTGCCACACGTTCACATCACGCCACGCCTGGCGCCCGTCGTCTCCCAGGACGGGCTCACGAGCACCCGTCTCCGGGTCCTGACGCCACTGCTTCGTCATCATCTGCACGCCGTACGTGCGCCGCGGCTCGTCCAGGTACGCGGCGATGTCGGCGGCATCCTGGCGCCCGAGCTCGTCGTGGCCGTGCCACGCCTGCAGGAACCCATCACCACCGATCACGTGCGGGTTCTCGTGCTGGTTGTGCCGCGGGTTCGCGCTCTCCCTGGTGCTCACCAGATACGTCATCAGCCCGCGCAGGTCCGCGCCCTTCGTGATGTGCGGGATCACAGCCGGCGCCCGTCCAACAGCTCGGTGATCCGGTCGCAGACCCGCGAGATCGCGTCGACAGCGTGACCCGTCTCAGGCGGCACAGACCCGGTGGCGTTCGCCACCTTCGCCAGCTGGTTGATGTTCAGGCTGACCCGCCCGAGCAGCCGCGAGATCCGGAACAACTCCCCACCCAGCTGCGACGTCGCTGCCGCTGCGTCGGCCCCACCGGCCAGCGCCGACTCCGCCAACAGGCGGGCCACGGTGATCCCACGCGCGTCCGCACGCTCCACCAGGCGGGCCTCCTGCTCGGCACTCACCTTGACCTTGTGCGTCACTTCGCGCCGACTGCCAGCACGCCGAACCTGCCGCCGTGGCGGCCTGCTCGTCGTCGGCTCGGTCACGCTTTCTCGCCTCTCAGCCCAGCGCAGCGACCCCTACCGGGGCCCTCACTCCGGAAGGGTACCCCGTAGGGGGCCCTTACGCATTAACTTGCTGCCCCGATTCTGCTTCTGCCCGGGTGCGGGCTGGTGGTGGTGGGCCTCCCCCCGCCGCCGGATCGTCCTCACGGCCGAAACCAGCGTCAAGGGCGCTACGCGTCGCTACGCGATCGGCTCCGCCGACCCTTGACCCCGGCCCCGTCCGCTAGGTGCGGCAGCTATCGGGGGGTGGCCGGGGAGGTGTGACTGATGCCGAGGTCCGGCTTCGAATGTGGACGTTCGCTGACTCCAAGGGGTTGTTCGCCAGCCACAGACGGCGGCGACCAGGTGTGCTGAGATGACGTCATGGTGGAGGGTCATCTGACTGGTCGAAGCTCTCCTCTTCGTCGCCTGCACGAGTGGCTCCTCAGTCCCACGCAGTTGGAGACCGGAAGCACCCGGCTGCGCGTCGGTCGAGCCACGGACGGCTCCTGGACCATCACAGAGCCCGGCCGCGACACAGCCTTCCGCCACCTCGCAACCCGCGACCAAGCGCTGACGGTGGCCACCTCATCGCTGGCGGATGCCCGCGGCGGCCAGATCGAGATCACCAAGGAAGACGGAGCCACTCACCTCATCCCGGTGTCGAAAACCAAGCGGCCCTGGTGGCAGGCAACGAGGTCACCGCTCGCGTCCTTGCTGCTCGGGCTGCTGTGGCTCGGCCTCTTCACCGTTCGGGTCCTGGACACCGACTGGCCCCCCGGATGGAGCTACAACACGTTCGTACTCGTCATCACCGGGATCGCTGCTGCTCTCTACCTGTCCTCCACCGTCCTCTTGATCCGTCGGCGGCAAGCTCAGCGAAGCTCCGGCTAGCTGACGGGTTCTTGCAGCCCAACGACGGTGAACGCCTCGTGTCGGGCTGTCCCCTCGAGCCAGCTGAACGCGTAGGTCGCTTCCCTGTCGTGGTCGTGGAAGAAGCCACCCTCCAGCTCGCGCCGAAGCGTCCACGGTGGGTAGTCCTCCTCCCACTGCTCGTGCCGGTCAGGGCTCGCCTCCGGGTCGTCGAGGTAGTGGAAGTACAGCCACAGGCACTGCTGCAGACCACCCGGTCGACCCAGCCCCCAAAAGCCCGACACCCGGCTCGCGACGTAGCCGACCACCACGCCGTCCAGGCTGAGCGCCCCGATGGCGTCGCAGAACGCGTCCAGGTCCGGATCAGGTGGCGGCGCCAGCCGTCGACGCAGCCAGTCCCACACCCCGTCGACGTTCACGCCGCCTCCGACCCAGCCCGGAAGTTGGGCGCCCGCCAGCCAAGCCGTGGGCCCCACTTGTCGATGTCGGTGATCGGGCCGGCGCTCAACGTCCCGGCTCGGTAGCGGTGGGTCGAGGCGTCGTAGTCGGTCGACACCACGACCCCGTTGCCGAGGCTCAACGCGACGTGCCCGGCCGGGTTCGAAGTGCGCCAAAACACCAGCGCCCCGCGCGGTGGGGTGCTGTAGCCCTTCGACTTCGGCCCGACCGCGTTCCAGTGCGACAGAGCTGTGGGGTAGCCACCCCCGAAGCCGTAGGCCAGGTTCATGTACCGCTCGCACGCACCCTGGACCGGCTCCCCCGGGGCGCCGTGGGGCATGTTCGCCTGCATCCACGCCACCGCCTCTTCGACGGTGCGCGGGTTGCCCTGCTGGTTGAACGAGGCCGGTACCGGGCCTCCACCGCTACTGCCGGCACTGGCCTGGGAGGCGGGGAACGTGACGACCCGCGGGGAGTGGTCGCTGCCGTGCGGTGGGAGCACCTGCTCCGACGTCGGCACCCCGCCGCGCCACATGATCTGGTCGATGTTGCGCGAGCGGGTGGCCTGCTTGGGGTTACCGAAGACCGACGCTGCGCGGGTGAGTCCGGCGGCGGCGGCCATGCCGTCGATGTCTCCGTCGTAGTTGCAGTCGCACGTCACCAGCACCGCACCCTGGGCCTCGTGCGCCCTGGCGCTGGCCATCGCCACCGAATAGATGTGCCGGGCCACCGCGGCCCGTCGGGGCTGGTCGGTGTTCAGCCTGCCGTGCTTCTGAATGGTCGGGATCTCGTGAAAGTTGATCTCGGTGACGGTCTTGCCCGTCGCGGTCTCGCGCAGCACCACGGTGTTGACGTACCGCACGCCCTGGTCAGGGCCCTCCATTGGCGTGCCCCGCTTGAACACCAGCTGCGACTCGTCCGACACGACCGTGAACCTCGTCTTGCGGTAGAAGATCGGGTGCGCGGTGTCGAGGGCGACCGCCGCCCAGTCGTCGCCCAACCCGGCCAGTGCTGCGTCCTTGTGGCTGCGCTCGGAGAACTCCTGGCCACCGATGATGTCGGCCTCCCGGCCAAACGCCAGCATCGCGAACGTGATCCGGGCCTCCCCCGTGGGCCCGCTCGAGCCTGCGTGCTTGGCCCCGTAGTACGAGTTCCACGTCATGATCCGCACCGCCGGCATCCCCGTGCAGGCTGCGTCCTGGCCAGTGCTGGTCGACAGCGCCAGCGCGTCGGCAGCGCCGGGAGTAGCGGCAGCGCCCGGAGTAGGGGCGCCTGAGGTTTCGGAACTGTGGCGTCGGTAGATGCTCAGGGCGTTGCTGACGCGCTGGCTGGAGTCGGTCGACGCCGACCGCTCGTAGCGGAGGTGGAACACGCGGGCGGCCGACTCGACGTCGCGGGCGGCCCAGAAGGCTGCCCCTGCGGCGCCCTCGGGGTGCGGTCCCTGTCCCGCGAGCTGGGCCTTGAGCGTCTGGACCTCGTTCGCCACGGTCGGCACGGCGGTGCCGATGTAGTCGGAGAGCTTTCGGCCGGGCGTCCACTGCACCAGGCCGTAGCCGGCGCTGCCGGCGTCGCTGGGGCTGGCCGAGTGCCGCCCGCCCTGGACGATCTGGGCGTCGAAGCCGGACTCGGCCTGCATGTTCCCCATTACCCCGGCGGCGTGAGCAGCGTCGAAGCCAGCCGCGCGGAGTGCCTGCCAGACCGCGGCCTCGCCTTTGGTCTCGGTACCGCCCGCCAATGCAGGGTCAGACCCGCACGAGGCCTGCGCCGTGATCAGCGTGACCGCGATCGGCACCGCGAGCACGAGCGCCGCCACCGCCGCGACCAGCGCGACGACCCACCGGGTCACGAGAGCTCGGCCAGGTCGAAGGCTCGCAGGGCCGGACGGAGGTTGCAGCGACGGTGGAGGGTGATGTCGAACCGAGGGCGGTCACATTCACGTCTCTTCATGCTCACCGGCTACTCCCGTGTCTGTGCCGTACGGGACCTGGGTGAGCACGGTGTTCGGCTCCGTGGCCGGCGGCAGGAATGCAGCCCCACTCGGCTGCACCTGTGCCGACGTCCCCTGTTACTAACTGTAGATAAGACTACGGGTAGTAAGTACCAGACACAGTTTCGGGCGGGGTTCGATCAGGAAGCGTTCGTTTCCTGGGGGCCGAGCTCGTGCAGGTCGTAGCCGTGCGGATAGATGCCCCGCACCGCCTTGCCGGGGGTGAAGATCGGTCTGGCCCGTGGCGGCCTCGTGCTCTGCCACATTCCCCGCAGGCGCGCCGCTGCGACTGTGGCCCGCTGGACGACGGCCGGCGGTGGTCGCAGTCCGAGCGCTTCGGCCACGCGTCGGTCGCGCAGCAGGAGGGTGAAGATCGGGGCGGCGAGAGGTCGTGCGGCGGTGGGCTGCATGTCCTTGAGCACCCGGACGAGGTTGGCCCCGAGGACCCGCCCTTCGGGGCTGGGCGCGGTGTGGCGGGACTCGTAGTCGTCGTAGAGCCGCTCGGCCTCAGCCCAGGTGGCGGGTACGACCTCGATGTTCATCATCCGGCCGAGCCGTCCGAAGAACTCGACGGCCGAGTGCTTCTCCTCGGGCGTGACGGATCTCCAGCCGACCCAGCCGATGTGTCGGATGGGGGTGACGATGAACGCGCAGAGCACGTAGGTCATCTCCTCGCCGACGATGGCGCGCCCGTGGTGCGCCCGGTTGATCAGCGACACCATCTCGCGGGCACGGGGCGAGTCAAGGCCGCCGTGGACGATCTCGTAGATGATCAGTCCGGTGTCGTAGGCCCGCTTTCTCGGGTTGTCGACGAGCTGGCCGGCACCGACGAGGGTGCGGGCCATGCGTGGCACGGCGAACGGTCGCAGGAACGCGAGCTGCCAGCCCATCCGGGCGCTCGAGGGAAACTCCTGCAGCATCAGCCGCTGGAACAGCGTCTCCCAACGGCCCTCGGAGGCGAGCTGCTCGAGCTCGGCGGTGCGGCGGCGGCGCTCAGGATGCATGGGCGAGGCCTTCGGTGTAGCGGCGGGCGAGGGTGAGGACCTGTTCCTCTTCCTCGAGCCTGGTCGTCGGCGTGGGCAGCGCTCTCGAGGCCGGGGTCCCGGCCGCCGCCGGCGGGCGTCTTAACGCCTCGGCGACGGCGTCGTAGGGGTCGCTGACGCGGTCAGACAGATGGGCGCTGCTGGGCAGGGCGAGCAGTCGCAGGCCGTCGGTGATCTCGGTGAGCATGCGCTCGGCCTGCAGGGTGGGGCTGTGCCGGACCAGGCGCGGTCGGGGCAACACCACGCAGGGCTGCATCTCCCGCGTACGGAGCCAAAGCGGTCGCAGCTGGGTGACCAGGCGGCGAGCGCGCAGCGTCTCCAGCAGGTGCGGCACCACCAGGAACGCGACTGCCCCGGCCGCGATCCCCGAGACGGCGACCAGGGTCACCACGTCAGCACCGGCGGCGATCTCCAGGGCGACCGAGGCGTTCCGCGGCTGCAGGGCTAGCCGGGTGAGGTAGAGCAGGTGTGCGACGAGGTCCAGGGAGCTCGCACCGGCGATGAGCAGGAGACCGACGCGTCGAGCGGGGTCCTCGGACCCTGTCCGGCGCAGGAGCTGGACGCAGCACACGGCGACGTTGGCCAGGACCAGCAGGAAGTAGAGGTGGAAGACCCAGTCGTAGATCAGCGACTGAGGGTTCGGCGGGACCTGGCGAAAGTGCGCATAGCTCGTGGCGTGGACCGGTGCAAGGAGCCAGCCGATCGTGATGATGACGCCGACGAGGGCCGCGCCTGCCGCGTGGACGCCCATGACCGCCGAGGACAGGTGCTCTCGGCGCAGCGTGTGCACGAAGACGGTGACCGACCCGCCGGCGACGACGTAGGACAGGTTCGACAGCAGGTAGGCCACGTTCGCGACCCCGAGGGTCTGGTTGACCCCGGCCTCGTCGACGAGGAGGGCCGACCCGACCACGATGGCGAGCAGGGCGAGGGTGAAGGACCACCACCACACCTGCGGGCGCCCGTGCAGGGTGAGGACGCGCAGGCCGACCGCGGCGCACGCGGCGAGAACGATGATCACCCAGAGCATGACGGACCGTCAGGGCTAGCGCAGGCGGGCGGAGATCGCGTTCGCCCGGAGCTCGTGTGCTCGCTGTCGACGGGCGTGCTCGAGGGTGAGCAGGGTCGCGAGCTCCTCGGCGGCGTGCTCCTCGAGGTTGTCGTGTGCGTGACGGGTGAGCACGCGCGCCCGCAGGGCGGGAGGCAGGTCAGGCGTCGCCTGGGCGACGAGGTCGGACGACGCCACCTCACCCTCGTGACCGAGGAGGAGGTGCGCGACCTCGTGGCACAAGAACATGACCTGGCGGGCCGGGCTAGCCGCCGCGTCCACGACGATGTAGTCGGCGTCGTCGCGGATCAGGCACATGCCCGTCAGCCCGGGGGTGCCGCTGAGGTCGCCGACGGTGGCCTTGACCGGCCGGTTGCGGTGCTCGCCCAGGTTGTGCAGCCAGCCCTCCAGGTCCCCGTCCGGGGGCATCAGCCGGCGGGCGAGGCGTGCTGTCTGGCGAACCCGACGCGGGGTGAGCGCGACCTCTCGAGTTCTGGTCATGGCAGGCCTTCCATCTGGCGTAGCTGCTCAAGGATGGCGGCAAGGTTGGCGATCCCGGCGTCGCTGACCCCGGCGGTACGGGTCACGATCCCTCGGACACCGGCGTTGCGCAGGGACACGAGGGTGTCGAGCTGGGCCTCGATCCTGCTGGCCTGCTCGGCGTCGAAGAAGTACGTGACCGGGACCCCGAACAGCTGCGCGATCGCCGCCAGCAGCCGGGCGCTGGGGTTGTTCCGCTTTCCCGAGCGGAGCTGGCTCAGGTAGGCCCCGGTGACCGAGACGCCGCCAGCGCTCAGCTCTTCCGCGGCCCCGTCGTTGCTGTAGGGCTGGGTGCCGTCTCGACGCGGGACGCGAGCGAAGAGCACGTTCAGGCGGTCGGCAAGGTGCGGCAAACCGCCCTCGTCACCCTCCTCGGCCACGCGCAACCCCCTTCTGACCTGCCCCGAGCCTCTCGCTCAGCATCGCATAGAGAGCTACGGGCCCCCGCTCGCACCGGGGCGGGCCGCAGTCGGGCCGAGTGCTTTCCCACCGGGGAAGTGCCGTTGACCCGATCAAACTCTAGGCGTACGCTCGCCGCAATATCTAAACTGTAGTTACGAGACGTCGGAGCCGTTCCGGTGCCGGACCTACCTCTGAAGGAGCCTCCACGATGGGCCGATCCTCAGTCCTTGCCGTTGCACTGACCGCACCCGCACTGATGGTGGCGACCGCTGCTGACGCTTTCGCCGCCCCGAACCCTTCGCCCAACCTGCCCGGCGGGGTCCAGGCGAAGCTCGACACCCTGCTGGGCATGGGCATGGCCGCGGTCATCGTCGCCTGCGTAGCCGGGGTGTTCATCTGCGCCGGGAAGCTCGCGATCTCCCTGCGCCACGGCGAGGGCGCCCAGGCCGCCGGCCAGCTCATCGCGGTGCTGGTCGCCTGCGTCCTCGTGGGCTCGGGCGCCGGCATCGTGAACTACCTGATCTGATGCAGCGTCGTCGTCTGCTGATCGGGGGCGCGGCCGCAGTCGTCGTCGCCGGGGTCGTCGTCGGAGGAGTGACCCTCGCCTCCCCGGACACTCCAGCGCCGCCGCCAGTCCAGCCGAGCGCATCTACCGCCGTCCTGTCGGCCTGCGGGCTGCCCGGGTCGGCCGGCGACGGCGCCCCCGGCGCGACGGCCGCGACTTGGACCCCGGTGGGCGCCTACTCCCTGCCGGTCTCGGCGACAGACGGGCCCGGGGTGCAGACGCCCGCAGGGCCGTGGTCCTGCTTTACCCACACACCCTCGGGTGCGGTGCTGGCCGGCATCACCATCGGGATGCGAGCCAACGGGGTGGCAGAGAACTGGCAGGACGTCGTACGGGCCCAGACCATGCCCGGCCCGGGACAGGACGCCCTACTGGCCAAGCCGCTACCTGACGCTGAGGTGGTAACCATCCGCGGCTTCGCAATCGCTGGCTACTCCGAGCAGCGCGCCACGATCCGTTACTACCTGCACAGCCCCAGCGCCGACGCCAACTGCACGACCGAAGTGCAGTGGTCGAACGACGACTGGCGGTTGGTACTGACGGACAGGGGCTCCACCTCAAGTGGTTGTGCGCTTGGTGCTCCTACCGACTTCACCCCCTGGGGGCCGACGTGAACCCCGATGACGACTGTGGACTCACCAACCTGGGCGGCTGCGCCAGCAACCTTGCGTCCGACGCCTTCTCCGGGATGGCGAAGTCGTTCGCGGACTCGGCGGGCTGGGCGATCAAGAACATGACCACGGTGTGGCTCAAGACGCCTTCCCCGGAGGTCGGAGCCGGGTCGACCGCGGCGTGGTTGTCGGACCGCATGGCGTACTTCGTGCTGGTCGCCGCCCTGGTATCGGTGCTATGGACGGCCTACCGGCTCGCCACCTCGGGGGCGTTCGAGCACGTGTCCGACCTGGGGGCGTCGCTGTTCCGGGTGATCATCGTGTCCGGGGTGACCGCCACGGCCACGACGGTCGCGCTCGAGGTGGGCGACGCAGTGTCGGCGTGGGTCCTCGACACCGCCGACGTCAAGCTCAACGTCGCCGGGCTGAACGCTTTGGTCACGGCCAGTCCTGGGGTGGCGATGATCTTGGCCCTGGTCGTGATCCTGGCCCAGATCATCCAGGCCGTCCTCATGCTGGTGAAGAACGCCATGGTCGTGCTGCTGGTGGGGTTCCTGCCCCTGACGGCCGGGGCGACGAACACCCCGCTGGGCAAGGCCGGGTTCCAGAAGGCCCTCACCTGGCTCGGCGGGTTCCTGCTCTACAAGCCGGTCGCGGCGATCATCTACGCCGTCTCCTTCAAGCTCAGCGACCGCGACAACAGCATCGCCGGCCAGCTCTCCGGGGTGGCACTGATGCTGCTTGCGATCTTCGCCCTGCCCGCCCTGATGCGGTTCCTCGTCCCCGTCACGGCGGCCGCGACGGGCGGCAACGCCGGCGCCCTGTCCGGGGCCGCAGTGGGTGCCGCCGTCGCTACGGGCGCCGTGGTGGCCCTGGGTGCGGCGACGGGCGGGGCCGGGTTCGCGGCTGCACCCGCAGCGATGTCGGCCGCGCCGTCCGGCGCTTCGGCCGGCGGGGCCGCCTCGGCGGTCGGGGCCGACACCACCTCTTCCAGCAACGAGAGTGAGGCCACGGTATGACCGAGACGACGATGACGACGATGGACCGTCCGACGTACGGCAACTGGATCGCGTCGCGCTCGCCGGGGCTGTTCGGCGCTGGACTGCTCGGCACGGTGGTCCTGTTCGGGTCGCTGCTCGCGTCGCTGCTGGCGCTGCTGGCCGGAGGGCCGAAGGCGGCGCTGGTGGTTGCGAGCCTTGGCGTCGTCGGCTTCACCGCGGTGGGGACCCCGGTCGGCGCCTGGGTGGCGCGGCGGGTGACGTTCGCCGAAGCCACCCGCGCCGGCGACACCACCCACCGCTCGGGGCTGTTCACCCGCAAGCCCGACGCGCACGTGCGCCTGCCCGGGATGCTCGGGCGTTCTGAGCTGCTGACCGCGGAGGACCCGTTCTCCAGCTTCGTCGTCATCCGCTCACCGGGTGGGCTGTACACGATGGTGGCGCGCTGCTCGGCCGAGGGGCCGCTGATGCAGGACCAGGACCGCGTCGACGCGTGGGTGGCGAGCTACTCGCGGCTGCTGTCGATGGCCGGTCAGGAGACCGGCGTGGTGTGCGTCAAGGCGATCACCGACACCGCACCCGACCCCGGCGGGCGGCTGCCCGCGATGGTCACCGCGCTGCGGTCGCGCAAGTCGCCGCTGCTGGCCCGGCAGGTGATGACCGAGACCGTGGCCGACCTGCCCGCCGCGTCCAGCGACAACGTGACGTACCTGGAGATGACGTTTCGCGGGCGGCTGCTGAACCGCAAGGGCGACCAGCGCGCGATCCTGGCCGAGCTGGCCCGCAAGGCCGCCGGCTTCATCATCAGCGCGCAGTACGCCGGCGGCGGGCACGTCGAGATGGTCCGCGCCCCCGAGCTGATCCGCCTCGTGCGGGAGTCGTACGACCCGGTGACCTCGGCCGCGCTCGAGCAGGCCGAGCTGGCCGGGGAGGCGGAGCCGTTGACCTGGGCCGACGCCGGCCCGGTCGCGTCGCGTGAGATGTGGGGCGAGCTGGTCCACGACTCCGGCCGCTCCATCACGTGGGAGATGCACGGCGCACCGCGCTCGAAGATCACTGAGAACGCCCTGACCCACCTCCTGGTCCCGCACGGCGACTTCGCCCGCAAGCGCGTCGCGCTGCTGTACCGCCCGCACGGCCCCGACGAGTCGACCCGCGTCGCCGAGCGCGACGCCGACACCGCCAACTTCGTCGCGCAGCAGAGCAAGAAGCGGCCGTCGGCGTCCGCGCAGCTCGTCCAGCGCGCGGCCGAGCAGTCCCGCCAGGAAGTCGCCGCCGGCGCGGCGTCGATCCGGTTCTCCCTCATGGTCACCGTCACCGTCCGCTTCGACGGCGACATGGACCAGGCCGTCTCCACGTTGGAGGCCCGCGGCAAGGCCGTCCCGATCCGGCTCCGCCGCGTCTTCGGCGCCCAGGCCGCCGCCTTCGCCGCCACCATGCCCGTCGGCTTCGTCCCCTGGGAGCACACCCTGCTCGGCACCAACATCAGGGAGTGGCTGTGAGGGGTCGTTGGCGCTCGATGCCGCTGCCCCCGACGTTCCGTGGGACCAGCGTGCAGGTGTGCGGGTTCTGGCCGTTCGCCGGCGGCTCGTCGCGTCCGGCAGTCGGGGTCCCGGTCGGGCAGGACATCCAGACCGGTTCGACGGTGTGCTGCGACCCGTTCTCGTGGTTCAAGGCGGGGTTCATCTCGAACCCGTCGATGGCGATCTTCGGGATGCCGGGGCTGGGCAAGTCGTCGTTCGCGGCTCGGCAGATCATCGGGCTGGCCGACCAGGCCGTCACCTCGATGGTGTGCGACCTGAAGGGTGAGTACTCCCCGCTGTGCCGGGCCCTCGGCGGCCAGGTCCTGGACTACGGCCGCGGCTACCGGGTGAACCTGCTCGACCTCGGCGCGATGGGCGACGCGGCCGCGCGGATCGGCGGGACCCGCGGTGAAGAGCTGCGCGAGCTGGCGATCGCCCGCTCGGTCGACGCCATCGCCACCCAGGTCCAGATCGTGCGCCGCTCCCCCGTCACCGACTGGGAGCAGACGCTGCTCACCTCCGCGATCCGGGTCCTCGACTCCGGCCACCGACACCGCCAGGACGCACCGACCCTGGGCGACCTGGTGCGGCTGCTCCATGACCCGACCGAGGCGATGCAGGCCGCGATCCTGACCGAGGACGCGAGCGCGTACGCCGCGCTGACGACGGGCCTGCGGCGGTCGTTGCAGGCCGTCCTCGAGGGCCCGCTCGGGCGGATGTACGACGGCCAGTCCACCGCCCGGCTCTCGGTCGACACCCCCATGGTCAGCGTCGACGTGTCCGCGGTGTCGCGGCAATCGGAAAGCGTCCTGTCCTCAGCGATGCTCGCGTCCTGGTCGGAGATGTTCTCCACCATCGAAGCCGCCAACGCCCTCGCCGACGCCGGGCTCGAGCCGCAGCGCAACTACCTCGTGGTGCTCGACGAGATGTGGCGCGCGATGCGCCTCGAGGGGGCCGGGCTGGTCGACAAGGCCGACAGCATCACCCGCCTCAACCGCGCCGAGGGCGTGGGGAACCTGTTCATCACCCACAGCCTGCGCGACATGCAGTCCATGGCCAGCGAGGCCGACAACCTCAAGGCCCGCGGGTTCGCCGAACGGTCCGGGATCGTCGTCACCGCTGGTCTGGCGAAGGAGGACCTCCGCGCCCTGTCGGAGGTGAAGCGCATGAGCGAGGTCGAGATCAACGCGGTAGCTGGTTGGTCGACCCCGCCCGGCTGGCGATCGCGCCAGGTCCGCGACCTCGACGGCCGCACCCGCCCCGCACCCCCGCCCGGTGCCGGGAAGGTCCTCATCAAGCTCGGCGAACGCGCCGGCATCCAGACCCAGGTGCGGCTCACCAAGACCGAGCTCGACCTGCACGACACCAACAACCGCTGGCTCGGCGCAGCCTCATGAACGGCACAGCCTCATGAACAAGGCGGCTCCTAGGAAGAGAGGGGCCTCGTGAAGCGGACGATGGACGCCACGGGCGACCAGGACAACCTGATCCTGGCCGGCGGTGCGGCCGTGCTGGCTGTGGCGGGCGTCGGCGGGGTGTGGGTGTCCGTGCACGTCGCGGCGATCCTGACCGGCCGCCCCCGCCCGACCAGCGACCCGCTGCGGCTCGTGGTGTCGGTGGCCAGGGGCCGGCAGCCCTGGGGGCGTCCTGAGTGGCTGGTGGCCGGCGGCCTGACCGTCGTGCTGCTGGTCCTGGTCGTCGGCGTGATCCTGCTGTGGCCGAAGCGGGGCCGCAGGATGCGACCGGACCTGTCCGCCCGGCACATGGGCCGTGGCCGCGACCTCGCCCACCTGACCGCCGCCGGCTCGGAGAAGACCGCCCGCAGACTCGGCACGGTGGGCGCTGGCCTACCGATCGGGCAGAGCATCGCCGGGCGCCGGATGCTGCACACCAGCTGGGAGGACATGGCCATCCTCGTGGCGGGTCCCCGGACGCAGAAGACGACGGCCTACGCCATCCCCGCCCTGCTCTCCGCCCCCGGCGCCGCGCTGGCCACCTCGAACAAGCGCGACCTGCTCGACTCGACCCGCTGTCTGCGAGAGGCACGCGGTCAGGTGTGGGTGTTCGACTGCCAGGGCGTGGCCGACACCGCCCCCGCCTGGCACTGGGACCCGCTGTCCTATATCGCCCCCCGCGACCCGCACACCGGCCAGCCGCGGCGGCTGCCGTCCGGGCTGGTCCAGGCGTCGGAGACGCGGGCCGAGCGCCTCGCCGCGCAGCTGGCGACGTCAGCCCGCCCGGCCGGTGCCCGCCTGGACGCCTACTTCGACACCGAGGCGGAGAACCTGATCGGGCTGGTGCTGCTCGCCGCCGCCTGCGACGCCCGCCCCATCACCCTGACCTACTCGTGGCTGACCGAGCCCAGGGCCTGCGAGGAAGCGACGGCCATCCTCACCCGTGAGGGCTTCACCCTGCAGGCGGAGGCGCTGGACGCACTGTCCCGGCTGCCCGACAAGCAGCGTTCCGGTGTCTACGGGACCGCCCGGTCGTTGCTGTCGTGGCTGCGCAACCGCGACGTGGCCCAATGGATCACCCCCACCTTCGGCACCGGGGTCGCCTTCGACCCGGTGGCCTTCGCCGGCTCGACCGACACCCTGTACGCGCTGAGCAAGGAAGGCGTGGGCTCGGTGGGGCCGCTGGTCGCCGCCCTGACCATGGCAGTGCTGGACGCACTCGAGGAACGGGCCTCGACGACCCACGCCGGGCGCCTGGCGGTGCCGTTCGTCGGCGTGCTGGACGAGGCCGCGAACATCTGCCGCATCCGTGGGCTGGACGCCTACTACTCCCACTTCGGCTCCCGCGGGATCGTGCTGCTGACGATCCTGCAGTCCTGGGCCCAGGGTGCGGAGGCCTGGGGCGACAAGGGCATGGAGAAGTTATGGTCCAGCGCGAACGCCCGCATCTATGGCGGCGGCGTGGACGACCCCGCATTCCTGCGCCGGCTGTCCGACCTGATCGGCAGCGCCGAGCAGCTCCACCGCTCGGCCAGCGTCGGCGGGGGCCGGCGGACCGTGACCAGGACCGTGCAGGACCGGGTGATCCTCACCCCGGCCGAGCTGCGCGAGCTGCCGCAGGGCCGGGCCGTCGTCTTCGCGTCCGGCACCCCCGCGGTCCTGACCCACCCCGTCCCGTGGTGGGAGGGTCCGCACGCCGCGACGATCCGGGTCAGCCTGGAGAGCGCAGCATGACCGACCTGGACCTGGACGCCTACCTCGCCGCCGAGGCAGCCGAGACACCGCGCCGCACTCGTCCTGGCGCATCCCGCCGGCCGCCGCACCGCCAGCCTCGACGCCGCGGCGAGCCGGTCCCGGTCAACCTCTACCCCGACGTGGCCGCGTGGGTCGCCGGCTTCCTCGCGGCGGCGTACGCGCACGAGTGGTCGAAGTTCGGGAACGAGTGGCGCTGGTGCTCGCGCTGGTGGCTGCACGTCGAAGCCGTCGTGCGGCTGGAGGCCATGTGGAGGGCGTGGGAGGTGCTCAGGCTCGACCCCGGCACCGGCGCCAGCACCTGGCTGCTGCACCACGCAGACCCCGGCATGTCCGCGCTGACGAGTACCGAGGGGCCGTTCAACCGGTGCAAACCCGGCGAGCACACCGCCCCGCCCCCACTGGAGGTTGAGCAGCCGCCGCCCGGCATGTTCTCCGCTCCGCAGGTCTGACAGAAGACGGAGAGGGTGGCTGGGTCACTGCCTGAGGGGGTGGCTCGGTCGCCCTCTCTGCACGTCTACACCTGGTCCCGGGTGGTCTGGCTGACTCGGGCCGGAGACCTAGCGGGACTGATCGGGTCCGGGCTTGGGTGGTGTACGGGGCCGCTCGGCGTCGAGGCGCTGCTGCCCCTGGTTTCGCACTGTTCCTCTGGTCGTGATGGTCGGCGGCTTCTCCTGGCTCTTCGGGAAGGCCTGCGCGGCGAGGGCGTAGGCGGCTCGCGCGGCGGCAAGGTCGGCAGCCTCGGTGCCGAACACCCCCGCGGCCGCGGCGTCGGGACTCCCGGCGACCCGAGTGCGCCGGCCGCTGTCGACCACCGCCGGCCCGGTCGTCGCGGCGGACGGCACTACAGGGCTGGCCGCGTCACGGACGGGCGCGGCCGCGGGAAAGGCACCGTGACCACGGGTGTCGTGCTGCTGGTGCCAGTACTCGGCAAAGGCGGTGCGCTGATCCGGCGTGAGGTCGTCCCAAGCGGCGCCGACGATCCGCTGGTCCTCGACCCGACGGCGGTCCTGGTCGTCGGCCAGCGCTTCGAGGACCCGGCGGGTCTGGTTCTCGGTCAGGCCGTGCCCGGCGTCGAGGTCTTCCTGGCGATCGGGGAAGCCGGCCTGCCCGGGGACGGCCGCGGGGCCATCGGGGTTGGCGACGATCGAGCCGCCGGGCCCGTGGATGCGGTACGCCACCCCGGCTCGCAGGCACTCGGCCAGGTGCTCGGTCTCGGTCGGGGTGACCTCTACCTCGGGCCGGCCGAGGCCCAGCTGGTTACGGGCCTCGTCGGTGAACACCCGGACGTACCACTCTCGCTTGAGAGCAGCCCGCAAGGGGTCGTCGCGGTCAGGCTCGAGGATCTGGTCGGCGCGGCCGCGGGCCAAGACGCTGACCTGCCGCGGCAGCCGGGCAACCCAGCTACGGGCGTCGAGCCGGGCCCGGGCCTCCACGATCAGGGCCAGCCGGTAGGCCTGGTTCCGGTCGATCGGTTGACCTGGAGAGGTCACGGCCGCTCGTCCAACGCCTCGACGTTGAAGCCGAACGCGCGCAGTTCGTCGTCGGACATCACCTCGGCCACGCTGGCACGCACCTGGCTGAACTCTGCCCACGCTCGGTCCAGCTGCTCGCGCTCGGTGTCGAGGTCTTCGGTGCTGAGGCCGTCGGCGTCAACGCCGAGGGCGGTCGAACGATGGGCGGGCTGCGGGCGGTGCTGCTCGGTCATCCGTCTCGGATCCTTCCTGTGGCGGTCAGATGCAGTGTCGGTCACCAGTAGGGCCTCAGGGCAACCTTCGACACGATCCTGTGGACAACTCCGATCCCTTGTGGAGCCGGTGGTCGAGTCCTGAGTCAGGGACGGAACGCGACGCCGCGACGGGTGGCCTCGGCCCGGCACAGCGGTAGGCCTTTGGCGCGCAGGTACCGCACGCGTGCCCCGTCGCGGGAGAGCCCGTACGCCTGGGCCAGCCGCGGGAAGGTCCAGCCGGCTTCGCGGCGTCGGACCAGCTCCTCGAGGTCGACGTCCGGCGCCGGCGTGGTCAGCGGTCGCCCGCTCGAGCAGACGAGGATGCCTGCGGCCTTGAAGCGTCAAGCCAGGTAGGTGGCCGAGTAGCCCACCCGCCTACCGACCCGGGAGAAGCTCAGCCCGCTGTCGTACAGGCGGCGAACCTCGTCGACGTCCATCGCAGACGGTCGGCTGGGCACGAGCCCAGTCTGCCGAGGCGGCATCCCGAGCGCGGTCGAACCCAGCGAGCGGCCGACCTTTAACGGCCCGACCTAACCGGTCGGGCCGGGGGGTAGCGCGGCGGCGACCTTGTGCCATGCCTCGAGCGCCTCAAGCGCCTGAGGTGCCTTGGTGAAGGCGGACCACGCGAAGCGGGCGACGGTCATGACCAGGCCGAGGGAGGTCGACTTACCGGGGTCGGCCTGGAACATCACGAGGGCGCCGAGGAGCCGTTCAGTCGCGGCGCTGACCGCCTCGGGGCCGCCGATAGTGAGGCGGTCGAGCGCCCAGAGGAGATCTGTGAGGCGGGCCAGCATGGCGACCTTGAGGTTTTCCGAGAGCGCCTGGTCGTCGCGGAGCGCGTCGAGGGCGCCCTGGATCTGGACCCGCAGGCTGCTGACCTGCTCGCTGGTGGGGACCTGCGCGTCGGTGAAGTTCAAGCTCAGCAGCGCCGAGACCATGCCCAGCGCGAGGAGGGCCTGCAGGTCGACGGCGTCCACTCCGGCGCTCGGGGTCTGGTTGCTCGGGGAGCGCCTCAGCAGGAGAGATTCGGCCCAACTGCCGTAGTACTGGTCAACGACCTCCGTGATCTCGGGACGGTCGAGCTCGTCGACCACGCGCCGGAGGTCGACGAGGACCGATGCGGCCTCGCACTGCGCGAGCGGAAGGTCGGCGCCGTCCGCTTCGAGCACTTCCGCCCAGACGGAGAGCAGGCTCTTCGAGGGGTCAGCTCGAGCGCGGAAGTTGCTGAGGAGGGCGTGGAGGCGTCCGGCCGGGTTGTCTAGTGTCGGCGGCATCCGCGGAAGGTACCAGTGCGAACGTGTGCGCTGTGCCTTCTAGGAGAACCTCTAGAACGGCCATCCTGTGGCAACAAGCGTCCCGTCAGCAGCAGCAGCACCCGTCTATGACCCGCGATAACGCAGAGAATCGCGGGTGAAGCAGCAGGCTAGGAAGCAGCGGCCCACTCGTTGCTCGCCGCTTTCTCTCGCTAGGCTCGGCGCTCCTGTACTGGGAAGAGGTGTCCTTGACCAGCAGCTGGAGCGTCGACTACGAGGGTGACTCGTTCGAGCGCTTCTTCCTCTCGTTGCCCGAGTACGAGCAAGCGGTCCTCACCGCAGCCATCGAACATGTCCTCGAGGTGCACGGGATCGACATTTGCGCAGGTGAGTGGGGCAAGCCGCTGGGAGACGGGCTCTACGAGTTCCGCGTCCGTAGATCCCTAGACGCGATCCTCGCCGAAGCCGGCACCGAGGTTCCACAAGACGAGCAGCCGGGAACCGACCGCCAGGTGCTCCTACGGGTGTTCTGCACCTTCCACGGGAGCCGGATCGTGTTGCTCTACAGCGGCTACAACAAGAAGAAGGACCCATCCGACAGGCGGCAGCAGCAGGAGATCAAGAAGGCCCGCAAGATCCATGCCCGGTGGAAGCGTGAGGGGCGCACCCAGCCTTGACACTTTATGTGTCATGACCCATAATGGTGGAGTCTCAAGGAGGGCACCCATGTCGAACAGCTTCAACGACCTCGCCGACCGAGCCAAGGCCGGTTGGTCGGACGAGACGCATGCTGTCTACGAAGCAGCTGGTGCTGCGTTCGAGGCCGACCTGGCCGCTCGGGCAGAACTTGGTTCGATGCTGGCTGAAGCCCGTCGGGCACGCTGCCTCACGCAGCCCGCACTCTCCCACGCGACCGGGATTCAGCAGTCCGAGATCAGCCGGATCGAGCGAGGAGTCGGGAATCCCACGGCTGCAACGCTCACACGGCTCGCGTCCGCTCTCGGTCAGAGGGTCGTACTCGTACCAGCCATTTGACCGAGCGGCCCGCCGCGATCCGCGTTCGACGACGCCTGCCCAACCCCTCGATCACCTCGTGCGCCGCGCCGCCGAAGGCGGTTTGACCGGTGGTGCCAATGTCTGGCGAGAGCACGTCGTGCCGGCAACTTTTCCGCACAGTCGAGGAGGGGAACGCGCCACCTGGACGCGTTCCCCTTCCCGTGCTGCTTGGCCTCTACTAGCTCAGCAGCTGGTGGTTGACGAAGCGAGTGAACTCGGCCACCAAGTCCAGGCCGTCGTGTCGGGCTTGGCTAGTTACCCGGAGGATCGTGCCTCGACCTCGGCCGAGGTCGGGGTTGCGCTTCAGCTCGGACTTGGGTGTCTTCAGCACCTTGTCGTGCAGCCTGACCGCCCGCTGCAGCTGTGCGTGCGTGAGGATAGTGGTCTCGTAGAACCGAGTGGCTGACATGAGCAGGTGCTGCCGGACCCAGTCCTTGGGGACGAGCAGCAACGGTTTGCCGTCCACGGTCGGCAGTTCCATGACCTGGGTCGCCCACGTCGAACGAGCCGCGTCCCACACCTGACGCTCGACCTGTCGGACCCCGTGGCTGGCTGCGCGGAACTCGGGGTACTGCTCGACCATAGCCATGGTGAAGTCGGCGAGCGGGCGGTAGATGATCCGGGTGGTCAGATCCGAGGTGATGTCGCGGTCGACACCGTGCACGAACAGCGGGATGTGCTCGATCTGGCCGAGGACGGCCACCTCGACCAGGGCTTCCACCTCGGTCGTGAGCGCCGTCCAGATGTCGAAGCCGATCTTCGCGGCGCCTCCGTGGCCGTCGAACCCGCGACGAGCCATCCCCAGCCGGGTCTCGCGCGGCTCAGCAAAGCGCTGCAGCATGAGTAGCCCGTCAGCGTGGGCTCGTGAACCGGCCGAAGCAACGATGCACCCAGCAAGGGCGTCGAAGAACGAGCTCGTGCAGGCGTTCGCCTCGGCGACGAACGGCTCCGGGCCACGTGCGATGCGCACGGCGTACGGGTCGACGAACCAGCGGTTGTCTGTGGTCACCTCGGCATCGAAGAACGGCACGGGGCCGGTGATGTCGTAGACCTGGGTGATGCGAGGCATGGTGCCTTTCTGGCACCAGGGAGGCGGGCTGCGTTGTACAGCCCGATGGGCCTCGCATACGCTGACGATGACCCTCAACAAGTCGACGCCGGCGCATTCCTGGTACCGGTTCCTGGCCCGTCCTCCGCTCGAACGGAGGACGGGCCAGAAGTCTGTTAGGGGCCGTCGACGACGGCCTCCTGCTGCTCCCCGTCGGCAGGCGCCTGCTGGCGCGCTCGGTTGCCAGAGATCTCGACGCTCTGCCCTCGAAGGTCGATGCAGAGCATGTCGTCCTGCACGTACGGCGTGTATCGGCGACTCACGGTGGTGTCGATCGCGTAGTACTGCGTGAACGCAGTGGCCGACATGATGACCTGTCCGGTCTCACGGCCGCCCTGCGACCTCATCGCATACGCGTGCGGCTCGGTCGACGGCCGGAGCGCGATGATCGCGTCCTCCGCGTCATACAGCAACTCGACACTCGCCGGCTCCCCGACGAGCTTGTGCGCAGTCTTGCTGAAGGAGAAGATGCCCTTCTTCTGGATGGTGACGGTCGGAGCCTTCGCCAACGGCGCCAGGCGCTTGTCGAACACCTCGAATGGCACGGCGGCCCTCCTTGTCAGTAACTACACCAGTGCAACGCGCTGCACCTCTTCCAGAGTAGGGCATCTGTCTGCAAAGTTCTAGAACGTAGCCGCCGGAGCCAAGGTCCGAGGCGCTAGCGCTATAGCAATCTGAAAGTTTTCGATCGTCCGACGATCGTCTACGGCGCTGCAGGTGGAGGACGCGTTCGCGGCTCCAGCCCGAGAGGAGCCCAGCAGCCGCTACCTCCCAATGGGTAGATAAAGGACGTTATCTCACGATCTGTCGGTAGCCGCGGCTAGCGTGCCGCAGGTGACGGTCACCCCGCTCGAACCCCTGGACGAGCCACTCGGTGGCCCGGCACCGACGATGCGGCCTGCGCCGGTCGACCGACTACCAGGCACGAGCAGCGACGACCCCTTCCTCCGTCTAGCGGCGGGCTGGCTGGTCGGCCACCCCGCCAACACCGCCACCGCCTACCGGCGCGACCTCGAGGCCTGGGCCCGCTGGTGCGTCCAGCTCGACGTCCACCCGCTCGCGGCCGAACGTCACCACGTCGACCTGTGGGTCCGCCACCTCAGCACCCAGGCCCAACCCCGGACCGGCCGACAGGCTGCGCCCGCGTCGATCGCGCGCCGGTTGTCGGCGCTGGCCGGGTTCTACGACTACGGCGTCCACGACGCCCAGGTGCTTACCCACTCCCCCGTGGCGTCCGTACGTCGGCCCAAGGTCTCCGACGAGTCGCAGGCAATCGGGCTCACTGCCGACGAGCTGCGCTGCCTCCTGACCGCTGCCACCGCCCACTCCCCTCGCTCAGCGGCCCTCATCTACCTGCTCACTTTCTGCGGGCTGCGGATCTCTGAAGCGCTCAACGCCGAGGTCCGCGACTACGGCCACGACCACGGCCACCGCGTCCTCAAGGTCACCCGCAAAGGCGGCAAGACCGCCCGCGTCGCACTCGCACCGCCCGTCGTCCGCGCCCTCGAGACCTACCTCGCTGAGCGCACCACCGGCCCGATCTTCATCGGCCGCCACGGCGAAGGTCGCTACGGCTACAAAGTCGCCCAAGAACAGATCGCCCGACTCTGCCGCGGCGCCGGCCTTCCTGCCGGCGTCACCCCGCACAGCCTGCGCCACTCCTACGCCACCGAGTCCCTTCGCCTCGGTGCCGCCCTGCAAGACGTCCAAGACGCCCTCGGCCACGCCGACCCTCGTACCACGCGTCGCTACGACCGCAGCCGGCACAACCTCGACCGCTCCCCCAACTACCTCCTCGCCGCAGCCCTCACTCCGTCCGACGCGCCTGCTCCGCCGACCCCGAACCAACCAAGGAAGGGCTAGGTCGATGCGTCGCTCGGGTAGTCGTCAAACCCTCACTCAGGACTTGCGGGTTTGCGGGCTTCTTGACGGCGACCGGTCGCGGCCCTCTCGGCTGCTCTCAGCTTCTCGCCGACCTCAGCTGGCGTGAGCACTCTCGGGGCCGCCTTCTTGCGAGGCCGCGGCCGGGGGCTCGCTGATGGCGGCGTCGGCGTCGCCCAAGGGTCGCTCGCCATCGTCTTCGGGATCGTGGCGTCGTTGATGAGCTGGTACACGTTGCGCACACGCTCACGGCTGAAGGTGCGGCTTCGGTTGGAGGAGCTGGTGACGAGCCGCTTATGGACGTAGAGCAGCCGACGTCCGATCAGCTCGCGCGTGCCCTTCGCTCGCGTGGTCGGCGAGATTCCGTACTGCGTGGGGAACCTGTCGGTGCTCCACCAGAGCTCGCGTCCATCTGCACCCTCCTCGGCCAGCGCGATAAGCAGCATGGACAGCGCGGGCGCGGACATCGCCTGCAGGTGGCCCCCGGTCCAGAGAGGGGTGGGGACCTTGAAGTATCGGTGGCGGTCCTTCTCGTCGGCGTCTGCGAGCGTGTAGGCACTCGACGGGAGCGTGTAGTCGTTGCCCGACCCGTCCTCCTCGAGGAGCTGCACCAGCGAGGACTCCCCGCGGCGCGTCGTGAGGCGGACCAGGTTGAGCCGGGCCAGGGTCTGCATCGCGTCGGTCACCCGACGGGCGCCACCAGCGTTGGGGTCAGGCAACGCAAGGACCGTCGCCCACTTCCGCGCCGAGATGTCGGTGTCGAATGGCGGGGCGGAGCAGCGCCACAGCAGGGCCAGTAGAAGCTTGACCGGTACCTCTCCACCCCGACCTCCGACGCCCACCAGCTGCGCCATAGGCGCTCGTTCCCCTGGAGTGTCCGAGCGGACAAAGCTCTTGCGCACGGGCCCGTGATCACGGCGGCCGGCGGTGTCCGCGATCTCCTGTGCCGCCCTTAGCGCGGCCCCGTCGGTGCTCGGCGGGAGCACTTCGACCCCCGTGGACCCGACGGTTCCTGCCATGGTGTGACCGGTACTCAATGAGTCCTCCTTACTTCTCCACCCTGACGTTGAGCGACTTTCGCGCAAGCGTAGTTCCGAGAGTACCCAGAAACACTTGGTGACTGACGCAGGGAACCTGGGTACCAGACACCGGATTCGTCCTGCGAGAATCTACTCCCCTGGTCGGAGCGTATTTCGGCGAGTAGGGGCTAGGCTGAAGCCACGGAGGTAACGCTAAGTACCGTCTTCTTCAGGGGGACCTGGTCGCCAGCCAGGGGTGGCCCTGGGGTGCGGGACCGTGTTGCCGACGAGTGCACCAAGGCCACCTCTGACCGGTAGAGGCCCGAAGTGGACCGAGGTAGTTCGAACCAGCGCGTCTGGCCTGGGACGAACCTGTCAACACGGTCCGCTGGGACACGACGTGCGGGGGGCCAGGGTGGAACCTGGCCCCCCGTTCGTTCTTCCTGGGAACCGGCATTGCCCGCTTGGCGACATGGTCGCATTGCGACCGACTTCCACGCTTCTCGGCCGCTTCGTTGAGACTTCTTGACCCGTGACCGTCGCAACCTTTGTCGTTTCGGTCCTCGCCCTGCTCGGCTCGGCCGCTGCGGTTGCCTACGCCCGTCGGGGGACGAGCGCGGCCGAGCGTCAGGCTACGGAAGCCCAGCGGCAGGCAGACGCGCCCACGAGGAACTCCGTATCGCTACCACTCCCCTGTTGACCGTGACACTCAGCAGGAACCGGCTACGGGCCGGACCTGCTCTTGACCGCAGACGCGGGATCGCCTGCGGGGCCGACCGGGCAGCGGGGTCTGGAGCGAAATTTCTGGGCGCGCGAGCGCGGACCCGGAGGGCCAGATAGTTCGTGGAGGGCCGCAGCCGGGAAGCTGCGAGTTCTGGGTGGACGCCTCAGCCTGAACCGTCCAGAAGGGGGAAATTGCCTCAAAGAGGCAGCGCCGCACAGCGGCTTCTCGTCCTAGTCCAGGATGGGATCGCACAGACCCAGTCTGTCGTTACTGTGTCGGCGTGCACCGTCATGCAGTCGTAGTAATCGCAGCAGGCACCGGTCTGACCGTCGGCCTGGCAGTCGGATTGTTATTGCGATCAATCAATGCGGATTGGTTTGAAGCGGTCGGCACCTGGGTTGGCGTAATTGTTTCGACCACCGCGGTGGTGCTGGCCGTGCTCGTGTTCCGGTCTGAAGAGTTCGCACGCCGAAGGGCCGATCTTCGCCAGATTCAGCGGGAGCTCGACGCAGCCGAGGCTGCGCAGAGCCACGAGCAAGTCCAAGCCGATGCGATTAGGTGTGACATCCGGTGGTCCTCGGGTGATAAGCGAGGCGACGGACGGTTCGATGTCGACTACGTACGAGTCAGCGTGCAGAACAACACCACGGACACCACGGTGACCGAGGTGTGCCTGCGGAGCGGACCGGTCTTTGCCGACGGGGAGGACTGGCACCTGTTGACGCCGGCGGTGCGTCCAGGTGAGCAGTGGAGTAACAACCTGCAAGTGCGCATTGCACCAGTCGTCGTGTCCGAGGACAGCCGGGAACTTCGTGAAGGCGCGGACTTCGGCTACCAGTTAGACGGCGTGGTCTGGGGCCGCCGTCCTGATCATCCGGCGGTTCGGGGGGCGTAACGTCAGCTGGGCGATTTCTTCTTGCCGGTGGCATGGCGGCCGCCGTCGCCAGAGAGGCTCTTGACCTGCTTAGCAGGCTGATGGGCGATTTCGGCCCGGCCGCGTGAGGAGCTAACCGACCTTCTTCTGACGGCACGTCAGTAGGGTCTCTTCTTGGGGCCCGTCCAGCTCCTCTTGGGGCCCGTCCAACTGCACCACCTTTTGGAGGCTTCGTACTCTCCTCGAGCAGATCGGCCGGCACGGCGCGGCACGAGCGGCACGGCCGGCACGAGCGGCACGGCGCGGCACGAGCGGCACGAGCGGCACGAGCGGTCGCCCTGTCTAGGGACGCTGTCGGCGAGGTAGGCGGCCGTCTACCTGGCCTGAAGATGGGCTGTGGCAGCGGTGGGGGGTGCTCCTGCAGCCACCTGCTCCTCTCGCTTCTAGGCACAGGAAGAGGGGACTTGCGTGCTATAGCGTTCCTGCTACAGTGGAGACACAACACCGAGCAGATCTCGCAATACGACGTCTGCTCGGAGGCCAGCAACTACCCCGCGGGGATGCTGGCCTTTGTTGTCTCTAGAGGAGTCAGCTGGGATCTTGCGCACTGGCTAGCGCTGCTCCTCTAACGGTCCTCCGCTGGCCAAGCGGCGGCCTAAATTCTGATCACTGTCGTGACGTCTGAGACGTAATCCCAAAAATTTCCCCGACCGCGTAACTCCTGTTGGCGGAAAGCCCATCCAACAGCGTCGGGTAGCCACAAAAGCTGTTCATTTTTACCGCTCTCATGCGTTAGCGTAAGGTGCCTGCTAACGGTCTGCTGACGACGAAGCGCAACTAATGTTGCAAGATCGTATTTGTTTCGGGCTTGCGGATCACGACCAACTATGGCGAGCCGGCTGTCGGCTACTACCCGAGTAATTTTCTGTTGATCAATGTGCTCTAACAAAGTGGCCAAGCACCTTTGCCGAGCGACCTCCTGCCCAATGCCATGGTGCTCGGCTGACACGACGACGACATGCCAGCCTGTCTCGGCGGAGTGTTGCAGCATTTTCTCTACTGCTAGTTCATCACCACGATTGGCTAAGACGGATGCGTGGAACCCAGAGACCGGTGCTATCGCAACAGTTGCCGCGCGCAGAGAGGAAACCTCTGAATCCTCGACTAGCAAGGCTGTCAACTGGTAATACGCGGTAGCTGAGCTACTTGGATCGCGGAAAGTCTCGTCGACGAAGGCAAACTTGCTCATGGTAACGAGACCTCGAATCATGGATCACCGGATACTGCAAAGATGATAAATCACGCTGCAGACATAACCATCTTAAGCGACCGTCTCGGACTGAGATGCGCCCGGCTCTGCGCGACACTGGCAACCCTTGTGAGTGCATCGTCCCGGAGTGCGGGTTATGGGTGCAAGTGAAGGTCCACAACCCCCGGGACCCCGGAGCGAAGTCTTCGGGGCCCAGCGCGGACCGTGAGGGCCAGAAAGTTCGTGGAGAGCGCCGTAGGCCGGGGGGGTTGCGCGTTCTGGCCTAGACGCCCACCATGAACGGCCCAGAAGGGAAGAAAAGCCTCTGTCAAGGTCAGCGCCGCACAGCGGCTCCGGTCAGTCCAGGATGGGAGAGGCGCAGCCGAGGGCTGATTGCTTGGAGGGGTGGGAGGACGTCAGGCTGTGAGCACGCTGGGCATGCGGTGGTCAAGGCTGGACCTGGACGAGGCGCACCGGCTGTACGTGGGCGGGATGAGCTTCTCCCAGGTTGCCGCTGAGCTTGGCTGCACCAAGAGCTATGTCGTTCGCCGTTTCCGGGAGGCTGGGCTGGCGGCGCGGCCGAGTGGGAGACCGCTGACCACCCCTCCCCCGGTCGTCGATCCGGCCGACATTGTGCGGCTCCGCGACGACGCCGGCTGGTCGTTCCCGCAGATTGCGTCCGAGCTCGGGCTGTCACGCGACAACGCCCGTGACAGGTACCTGCTTGCGACCGGACGCCCCCGCCGGACCGCAACTCGGACTAAGCCGCAGTCGGGTGCAGCGATGAACGAGTCGGAGTCCGCTTCTGATACCTAGCAACAGCCCGTGAGAAACGCGTTAGGGGCGCCCGGTCGTGGTCGGTGCTACAGCTGTCCGTTGTCGGCGTCGTGGGCCTCGCGGAAGTGGTGGCTGAGCGCGACGTGCAGCAGCTGGGTCCGGGTCGGTTGTTTGGTGCGCTCGACGAGCTGGTCGAGGGTGCGGACCGCCTGGCTGGTCAGTCTGATCTCGACGAGCACAGTCGGCGTGGCTGGGCCCCGGTCGGGGGTGCGGGCGAACATGCCGGTCCGGGTGGGCGGTTCCTGGTGGGTGAGGGCGCCGGCGGCGTGGGCGTCTTCGATGGCATCGAGGACGACGTTGCCCTTGCTGGTCTTGGTCTTGGTAGCCCGTTCGCTGAGCTGTTGGTGCAGCTCGGGGTCGAGCCGGAACGCGATGCGCCGGGTCCCGCCGTCCGCCGCGTCGGACGCTCGGGCCTTGGGTTGGTCAGTTGTCCGGCGCGGCGGGCGGCTCCGCCCCGGTCCGGGCCGGGTGCTCGACCTGGAAGGTCCAACTGAGGCGGCGTCAGGGTGTGCGTCAGACACCTGGTCTTGGGCTGGTTCGACTGTTGGTCGGGTGGGGAGCAGGGTGCTGATGGAGGCGAACCGGTCGGGCATCACGCCACTCCTGTCGTGGTGGTCGTCTCGAGCTCGGCGATCCGTTTGAGGACCTCTTCGGTGAGGCGGACATAGTCGTCGGCCAACGCTGGAGCGCTGCTGGGTAGGCGTGCGGGGCTGCGGCCCTGCCGCAGCGCCTGCCAGTACGGCTGGGCGCCCTCGACCTGCTCGGCGAGCTCGTGGACCAGGAGCCCGCGGTCGCGGGTGCTTCGAGCTACGGCGTCGCTGGCGCGGATAGTGGCTTCTAGTAGCGGCGCCACTCCCCCGAGGACGGCGTGGATGTCGTCAGCCGCGTCGGCGCGGATGCGCCGGGCGGAGGTGGGGACCCCGGTCAGCACGACTCCGAGCAGGTCGATCTGGTGGGTTGTGTCTTGAAGTCGTTCGGCGATCCGTCGGATCCCTCGGATGCTCGAGGCGTCGGCACGGGTCGGTATCAGGAGCCAGCGAGCCGCAGCTAGCGCGATCGTCTGCAGCGTCGCGTCGATCGGCGGGGTGTCGATTAGGACGAGGTCGTACTTGCCGGCGAGTGGGGCGAGGGCCGCGCCCAGGACCGCCTCTGGAGGTCGACCGCTCTTGAGGTCGTGGGCAAGCTGCTCGGTCGCGTCGCCGAGCCACGCTCCCCCGCTGATGACGTCAAGTCGGTCCCGCACGCCGGCAAGGTTCGCTGTCAGTGACGCGCCGGTGACCAGCGCTTCCGCGAGCTGCTGGCCCTGGTCGTCGTTCGGGTTGTCGTAGTAGCCGAGGTCGTCGGACAGGTCGCCCTGCGGATCGAGATCGACGAGCAGCACGCGGAATCCGCCGGCGGCAGCAAGCCCAGCAATGTTCGCCGCTACCGAGGTTTTCGACACCCCGCCCTTGCCGTTCGCCACGCACACCACCCGTGCCAGCGCTGTCGCCTGCGTCTTGTCCACCTGACGAGGTTGACGCCTGACGTTCGCGCTACCCGGGAGGCGCGCCGTCGTACGCTCCACCCGGTGCGTCATATGGCGTCCCATATGTAGACCCAACCTGCACACGCGGTGGAGACTGCCAACGCGTCCATAAGTTTTACCAACTGAGGATTGCCCGGTTCACCATAAGAACCGACGCCTGACGAACCAGTTGTCATTATCGAGTGGTTTACCGCTCGGGGCACCGTATGGGACGCCATATGGCTAGCCCACGCTCCGGCCGAATCCAGGAGCATCCGCCACCTCGTCGATCTGGTGTAGGTACCACTTGAGCAGCGCCCAGGGGCTGCGCTTGGCCTGTATCGGCGAGGAATAGCCGAGCCGAACGTTGACCTGGTCCATCGCACGGAGGAGCTGGGTGGCGGTCCACCGGTGTGGGCACCGGGTGAAACGTGCCAGCTGTGGCGCCACACGACCTGGTGAGCACCGCCGGAGGAACAGCGCCTGACCGGTCAGGTCCACAGCGAGACGCCATCCTGGGGGCCTCGAGCGTGTCACCTGCCTCGTTGGCGACGGTGCGGAGCGGAGCGGAGCGCTTTTTGGCCTTGCGGAGCGTTGTCCGAAGGTAGGACTTTTCTTAACTGAACTACGAGAACCCTCACCTCTGGTAGGGGTGGCGGAATACACAAGAAGCTTCACAGCGCCAGGGACGACGAAGGCCGTGACTGTGGATAACCCGCGCTGGGGTGACCCACGCCGGCGAGCCGCGTAGACCTCGAACTCAGAGAGCATCCGTCCGGTCTCGAGGACGATCTCCAGCCCGAGCTCTCGGGCTGCCCGGTTGCACTTCTGTACATGCCGCTCGGAGAGTCCGGCGAGGCCGGCGATGGTGTCGGGCCGCACGATCACGGTGCGACCGCTGTGCTGCTCCTGCGCGTACAGGGACTTGGCGGCGAGGAACCGTCGGAAGGTGTCCACGGCGATCTGGTGTCGGCGCAGCACGTCACGGTGCAGCTGGAGCGTGATGGGCACCACGACGCGCAAGTAGTGCTCCCGCGAGCTCCAGCCGAGGGTCCCGGTGTACGCGCCGGGCGTGGCTGACCGAGAACGGACGGGGGAGTGCAGGCCCCATCGGGGCAGCACCGCACGGTTGTACGAGGCGAGGGCAAGGATGCGGTTGGCGTGCTGCCAGTCCTCGACTCGCCGCGGCCGGACAGGCAGAGCCTGCTGTCCGGAAACACGACGAACGAGGGCATGCTTGACAGCCGCCTTGGCTGCTACAGTCAAGACAAGACCTCCGAGCGCGCCAATGGCGGGCTCTGTCTGATGAGATCGACCCTCGCGCCGGCAAGCTAGAGGGGTCTTTCTCGGACCTAGGGGCCCCGCTTCGTGCGGGGCCCTTTGTCGTTATGCGGTTGTCACGAGCGTCTAGCTCGCTTGGCGCAGTGGCAGCACCTCCTGGGTGCCTTCGTCGCCAGCGTGCTTGGCCATGAACGCGTAGATCGCCGCCCGAACCACGTCGGACTGACTGACGCCGACCTTCGCGCACACGTTGGCCATGCGGTCAGCGTCGTCAACCGGCACAGCTGCGCCGACGCTGCGCGTCAGCACCCGGTCGGGGCGTCGTGGTCGACCCATGAGGCGATCGTGTCGCAAACCAAGTGGTTTCGTTTCATAGACACGCGGACAGCGGCTAGCTCATCCGACTGTTTGCTGAGCCGAACTAGCGCCGAAGGCGGGTAGCACGGTGGTGCGACAGCAGGGGAGTAGCCAGTTCCGTCGACGACAGGCGATCCGTGCGGTCGTTGGAGTGTCGGGCAAGACCGCTGCCAGGTCACCGGAAGCGAAGCTGCTTGAAGTCGCACTCCACGCACCAGACACGGCGTCGAGGGCCGACAGGCTCAGCAGGCGCGCTCAGAAGGTCGTGTGGAGGCTTGCGGCGGCGGCCGCCGGGGGGCTGCGGTCGACGTGCTCACGCTGCGCCGACTTGTCATAATCTAGATTATCGGGTATACCCCCGGGGGGTATGGGGCTTCGTATTCACCCCAGGCTGATACGGGCGACGTCTAGACCTGCCGGCGTTCCCCGAGTATGTGTGGACAGCGTCGTCACGACTTCCGATCAACGTCCTCGGGCGCTGCATGGTCGTCGTTTTGATGAGTCGAGTCCTGATCGATGTCGTCCTGGTGAGTTGAGCCCTGGCGCTGGTCGGGTGAGTCGTCCTGACGGTCGCCGCGCTCGGACAGGAACTTTGCGGCTCCTAGCACGGCGTTGACCGCAGCCAACCCAGCCGTGAGGCTGTCGGTCACCGCCACTCCAGCGACGCCGCTGCCGATGGCTGCGGCAAGGATCAGAAGCTTGCTTCGGTTCATGGGGTGGTACTCCCTGGGTCTGGCCACCAAGAGGTGGGACCGGGCCCAAACACGGGCCTGGCTTAGACCCTGTGCCACATCCGCGGGTACACACCTCCCCAAGGCTGCGACCGGGGCTGTTGCTAGCCTTGTTGCCCAAGTTGGCGCCGCCGCGGGCTCGGTGGCAGGTCCTGGGATTCCTACATGCCGGGCTTGCTCTCGGTTCCGCCCCGTTGGATGGCCCGGTACACGGTGGAGCGGCCGACGTTGAAGAGGTCGGCCAGTTCAGCAGTGGTGTGGGTGCCGTCGTTCCACAGCTTCACCAGGTGCTGCTCCTGGCCGGGCTTGAGCTTGGGCTGCTTGCCGCGGAGCCGTCCCTTGGCCTGCGCTTCTCGATGGTCGCCGCGTGCTTCGCACGAGTGATAGCTCTAGTGCTTCGCACGGCGGTCGGCTTATGACGACTTCGGGGCCCGCAGGATGGACGGCAGACAAGATGGCCTTCGCCCGGGGGCCAGACCGGTATCGAGGGTGGCAAAGGGCGACGCAGTGTTCGGCGCGAGTACCTCGAGCGTCGGGTCCCTGGTCCCAGCGCCTGGCTTGACCTCGCTACCTTGT
>Ga0210040_10001536_pt1 | contig 34651 bp, 35 predicted proteins | sample CryGeyCG12114_NA_FD_185462 | JGI IMG/M metagenome (GOLD analysis project Ga0210040, IMG submission 185462) | Groundwater microbial communities from aquifer - Crystal Geyser CG19_WC_8/21/14_NA (SPAdes) (version 2) | ecosystem: Environmental > Aquatic > Deep subsurface > Groundwater | place: USA...
CCAAGGGCGCTGACCTGCGCACCTTTACCCAAGACGACCTCGACGCCATTGCCGCACGCCTGAATGGACGACCCCGACAAACGCTGGGCTGGAAGACTCCCGCCGAAGCATTCAACGAGGCCGTTGCGCAGACCCGTTGAGACCGCCGGCGTTTTTGGTAGCTGCCACCGACCATTCGGCCACATGGCCTCGTTGATGTGTACGCCGTTCACATAGGGGCGTAGCGTCGATGGCAGTGGTCCGTCCGAGGGCCACCGCCGCCGCACGCCAGGGGGGCCGACCTCTCGGAGGGACCTCGATGAGTGCAGCACCGACCGTCATCGTCACCGATCAGGCTGATCGTGGTGTGGAGCATGCAGGTCATCTCCAGCTGCCCGACCGGCCCAGACGGTCGGCGTCGGCGATGCTGCAGGCCTGGCTGCAGCAGGTGCGGGCCTGGCATGGCCCGCTCGTGTGGTTCGCGCTGCTGACGGGCGTCTGGGCGCTGGTCTGCGTCGTCGGGCTCGTCGCCGATCCCCGCCTCCTGGCGGGGGCGCCGATCTGGGCGAAGCCGCTGAAGTTTTCGGTCTCCCTCGGGGTCTACGCCCTGACCCTGGCGTGGATGCTGTCCCTGGTGCACCGCCCCCGCCTGCGGCGCGTCGGCTGGTGGGCCGGCACGATCGGCGCGGCGGCCTCGCTGCTGGAGATCGTGGCCATCTCGGTGCAGGTGGTACGGGGCACGGCCAGCCACTTCAACGTCTCCACGCCCGTCGACGCCGCGCTGTACGGCCTCATGGGTGGCGCGGTGGTCTTCATGTACTGCGCCACCCTGGTCATCGGGGTGGCCCTGGTGGTCCTCACCCGGCTGGAGGACCGCTCCCTGGCCTGGGCACTGCGCCTGGGACTGCTGATCGGGCTGGCAGGTCTGTCGGTGGGCTTCCTGATGGTGATCCCCACCGCCCAGCAGCTGGCCGCCGGCGGGACCACCATCGGCTCCCACTCGGTGGGCGGGGACGATGCCGGGGGTGGGCTGTTCTTCCTCGGCTGGAACACCGTGCACGGTGACCTGCGGGTGGCCCACTTCGTGGGCATGCACGCGCTACAGGGGCTGCCGCTGCTAGCGCTCGGGCTAGCCACGCTGACCCGTGGGCGGGTGGCCGCCTCGACCCGGCTGCGGCTGGTGCTGCTGGCGTCCGCGGCGTGGGCGGCGCTGACCGCGCTGCTGCTGTGGCAGGCACTGCGCGGTCAGTCGGTGGTCCACCCCGACGGCCTGACCTGGACCGCGGTCGGCGCTCTGCTGCTGGCTGGGGCCGCCGCGGGTGCCGGCGTCCTGCACCACCACCGGCTGCACCGCCCGGAGCGGTCGACCGGGCCGGGTGCAACCGTCATCGCCCATGTGCCGGTCGGCGTCTCGGGCCGGTGAGCGTTCGGGCGCGGCACCGGTGCGGTGATCGGTCGTCCCCGGGTCGGGGGCGGCGGCGGTGACCGGTCCGCAGTCGGGAGTGGCCTCCTCGGGTGGTCGGCGTCGCTACCACCACGGTGACCTGCGGCGCGCGATGGTCGAGGCCGCAGTCGAGCTGGCGCGGGAGGCCGGTCCGCCGGGGGTGGTGCTGCGTGAGGTGGCCCGCCGGGTCGGGGTGTCGGCTGCCGCGGCCTACCGGCACTTCGCCTCGCGCGAAGAGCTACTGGCCGAGGTGGCGGCAGCGGCGCGGGACGGACTGGACGCGGCGATGGCCGAGCAGCTGCAGGTGAGAGCCGCCGCCGCCCCTCCGGTGACACCGGAGCAGGCTGCTGCGGCTGGGCTGATCGCGCTGGGGCATGGATACGTGGCGTTCGCGCTGGCCGAGCCAGGGTTGTTCCGAGGGGCCTTCCTGGGCGGGCAGCCCACGGCGGGTATGCAGCGGTGGGTGCCCTCGGCGTCCATGGTCTCCTCCGGCCCCTACGCCCGGCTGCTGGCCGCCCTCGAGGCGATGGAGCTCGCCGGGGTCCTGCGGGCGGACCTGGACGTGCACACCGCCGCCCTGGACGTGTGGTCGACGGTGCACGGCTTGGCCGAGCTGCTGCTGGGACCGCAGCGGTTCCTGGCCGCCGATGACCGCGACCGCTCCGTGGAGCAGGTCCTGGACTTCATTCTGCGGGGTGTGAGCACCGGGTGAGGGCCCTGCGGCAGCCGGCGGACCTGCCTGCCCGGGACGGCGATCCTCCGCGGCGGCGGGCGCATCGCCCGGTGGCCAGGACCGGACGGCTCGGTGGTCGACGTCGGCTTGTCCAGCCGGCTCCTCCGCTGTCCCGGCGCGACGTCGGTGGGCCAGCGTGCGCGGTGGTCCCGGACGGCGATGACGTCGTCCACCAAGTGGTCGATGTCGATGTCGACGTCGATGTGGCCGGTGTCGAGCGGGAGTCCGATGAATGCGGCCAGGTGGACGGGGAGGGGCACGAGCAGGTCCAGGACGTCCCGGGTCGTGAGGGGTCGAACGCCGGCCCCCTCGATCAGCGCGTCGACCTGCACCGGTCGCGAGGCCAGCAGGTCCTCGATCACCGGGGCCCCGGCCCTGGGCTCAGCCCCGACTCGGGCGATGCCGGTGCCTCGAGTGGCACGGCGGCGGTGATCGTCTGGAACACCCGGTCCCGCGCCTGGGCGAAGACCGCGTCCGGGAGGACGCGCAGGGCCGCGTCGAGGCGCAGCATCGCCAGGCCGTGGCAGCAGGACCAGACGGCGAGCGGGTCCCACGGGTTCAGCTCGGTACCGCCGGTGGCGGTCACCACGTCCTGCAGTGCGGCGACGAGCAGGTTGTAGCCGCCGTCGCCGGCACTGCCGCGGGCGCGCTCCGACGGCGTGGTCAGCTCGTCGATCTGCTCGTTGCTGGTGAAGATCGCCCGGTAGAGGCCCGGGTCCCCGGTGGCGAATTCGAGGTATGCCTCGCAGGCGGTGAGCAGCCGGGCGCGGGCGGTCGGGGCATCGCCGGTGGGGGCCGGGGCGGTGGCCAGTGCGGCCGCGAGGTGGTCGGCGAGCAAGCCGGCCGAGTGCTGCGCGACGGCGAGCAGCAGCGCGTCGCGGTCCCGGAAGTGCCGGTAGGCGGCGGCGGGGGAGACGCCGGCCAGCCGCTGCACCTCGCGCAACGACATCGCCTCCGGTCCCCTCGCCCGGACGAGCCCGACCGCCTCGTGCACCAGCCGTTCGGACAGGGGCTTTCGAACTTCTGGCGCACTTGCTGTTGACACTGCTAACTGCTCCCGTCAGAGTGATCCGTGTAAGCAATGCTAACAAGCGCCGGGAGGCCATCATGCGCATCACCGCTCTCACCCTCCAGACCGTCACCGGATCCGCCACGGGCGCGGTCGAGCTCGTCTTCACCCCCATCCGGCCGCTGTCCCACCGGGCCGGCCAGGGTGGGCTGCTGCGCGTCCCCGGTGGCGGCGTCAAGCCGTTCACCTTCTCCTCCGACGACCGCTCCGGCCAGCTCTCGGTAGCCACCACGCTGAGCTCGGGCAGCCGCTTCAAGCAGGCGCTGGCGGACCTGCGTCCCGGCGACCCTGCCTTCGCCGCCGGTGCGATCGGCAGCCTGCCGGCCCTGGACGCAGGCGAGCACCAGGTGTTCGTCGCCCAGGGCATCGGCATCACCCCGTTCCTGGCCATGGCCCGCTCCTACGACCGCCTGGACGCGACCCTGCTGCAGGTCGGCACCCCCCACTTCTTCGACGAGGTCGCCGCCGCCACCACTGCGGCCGAGCACCACGACCACCGCGAGGGCCTGGCCGACGCCGTGGCCCGGGTGGTGGCCGACCGCCCGGACGCCCGGTGGTCGCTGTCGGGCCGGTCGGGCTTCGTCTCTGCGCTCGCCGTGCAGCTGGCCGAGGCCGGGGTGCCTGCCCGCCGCGTCCACAAGGACGCCTTCTGGGGCATGCGCGCCCCCGCCGCAACCGTCACCGCGCACCCCGTCAACGCCTGACCGCCAACCCACTCGGCTGGCGCGCCCGATCCCCTGGAGACGAGGAACGAGATGGACATCATCCCGATCAGCAACGGCTGGTCCACCGCCTATCTCGTCGTCTCCGACGGGACGGCGATGCTGGTGGACGCCGCCACCCCCGACATCGCACCCAAGGTGCTCGCCGCGCTCGCCGAGGCGCGGGCGCAGCTGCAGCTCATCGCGCTGACGCACTTCCACTTCGACCACGTCGGCGCCGCCGACGCGCTGCGCCGGGCCACCGGTGCGCGGGTAGCGATCCACCGGCTGGATGCCGACGCACTCCGTCGCGGTGGCCAGCTGCGCCTGCACCCCACCCGGCTGCTGGCCCGCGCCATGGCCCCCGTCCTCACCCTCGGGGCCAAGGCGCCGGTGACCCCCGACCTCGAGTTCGGCGACGAGGAGGACCTGCAGCGGCACGGCGGGGTCGGGCGGTCGTTCTGGACGCCGGGCCACACGCCCGGATCCCAGAGCGTGCTGCTGCCCGATGGCACCGTCCTCGCCGGCGACGCGCTGTCGGAGGGGTTCCCGCCACTGCACCGCGCCGAAGGGCCGATGTTCGCCGACGACCACGACGCTGCCCGGCGCAGCATCGTCGCCATCCCCGAGGCAGCCCGGACGTCGGTGCAGGTCGCCCACTTCGGCCCGCTGGAACCCCGCTCACTGACCAGGCTGGCCGCCCGCAGCCGATCCGTCCCGAGCTGACGAGACACTCATGGAGCTGGCCGACCGGAGACGTGACCTCGCTCGCCGAGCGTCCGGCCGCACCGCCGGCGCCAGGCGGAAGGGCCACAGGAGTACCGGGCTACGGCCTCGTCAGGGCGGCGGTCAGCGTGGTGCTCAACCAGCGCCCGAACTCGGCGGGCGTCCGGCCGGCCCGGTCGACCACCGCGTCGAAGACCTCCGGGCTGGTCAGCGTCCACAGCGTCAGGAAGAGCGCATCGGGGTCCAGCCCGGGGCGCAGCGCGGCTGGTGGGACGTTCGCGGCCACGGCCCGGAGCACCGCGTCGGTCTGCGCCTGGACCGTGAGCCAGTCCCCGGCCAGGGACGGCTCGACCGTCGCGGCCTCGCGGTAGAGGCGGCGGTAGGCCGTCGTCCGGGCGGTCACCGCGACGAACACCCGCGCCACGGCATCCAGGTAGGTGGCGGTGTCGGGGTCCGGGCCGGCAGCCGCCGCCAGCTCCGCGCGCACCGTGGCCGGCCAGTCCTCCGCCCCCGGGCCTCCGGCGGCCGCGGTCGCTGCCGCCTGGAAGACCTCGCGCTTGCTGCCGCAGGCCAGGTACAGCGTCTGCAGCGAGACCCCGGCCGCCTCGGCGATCGCGGACACCGCGGTGGCGGCGTAGCCCCGCTCCTGGAACAGCCGGTCCGCCGCCTCGACGAGCCGGGCCCGGGTCCGGCGCCGGCTCTCCTCCCCGGCCTCGCGCCGTCGCCGGTACCGGTCATCCGCCCGTGTCAGTTCCACCCGACCAACCTAGCTCATCACAGCACCACTCCAGTTGAGGTACACTCCAATGGAGTTGCGCTCAACCGAGCGTCGGACGAAACGAAGAAGACGTCATGACCGCGCTGACACATGCAGCAGTGCAGATCCTCGGGACCGGGCCAGTCGCCCTCGTCCTGCACGGGGGTGGCGGGCCGAGCTCGATGCGGCAGGTCGTGGAGCGGCTGAGCGCCGACCACGAGGTCTGGCTGCCGACCCACCCCGGCTGGGACGGGCAGCCACGGGAACCCGCCCTCACCTCTGTGGCCGACCTCGCGGGGCACCACCTGGCACTGCTGCTGGACGCGGGTCTGTCCGACGTCACCGTCGTGGCCAGCTCCTTCGGGGGATGGGTGGCCGCCGAGCTGGCCCTGCTGGCACCCCGGGACGTGGTGGGACGGATGGTGCTGCTCAACCCGGTCGGGCCGGCGCCCACGCCGTCGGAGATGGCGGGGCGGCGCCCTCCCCGGGAGCCCGCGGCCGCGGCCCCGTCACTGGACCTGGTGCGCAGCTACACCGGCCCGGCGATGTGCAGCCCGGACCTGGCCGAGCGGCTGGGTGCCATCGAGCAGCCCACGCTGGTCGTGTGGGGAGCCGAGGACCCGGTGCTCCCACCGGCCTACGGCCAGCGGATGGCCGCCGACCTGGGCGACGGGACGTGCGTGGTCGTGCCCAACGCCGGGCACCTGCCCCACCAGGACGCGCCGGAGCCGACCCTGGCCGCGGTCCGCGGCTTCCTGGATCGGGCACGAGTGGCGCCGGTGACCCGATGAGACCGGCCACCCAGCGGCTGGCGGGGCAGCTGCTCCTCACCGCCGGAGCCCTGGTGCCTGCCGTCGGCTCGTTCGTCGCCGACTGGAGCCCCACCCACGTCCACAACCCGAACTGGCCGGCGCACGCCAAGTTCCACCTCGGCCAGACCCTGGCCCTGGCTGCGGGATCGTCCGCGGTCAGCATCTGGCTGACCTGGCGGCCCCGGCCCACCCGCGCGCGGCTGCGCGGCGCGGTGCTGGCCGGTGGGCTGTTCTGGCTCACCCAGCTGCCCGCGCTGCTCGTCTCGGGCGCCGCCCTCGCCGATCCGGACACGCCGACCCAGCCGTTCACCCTCCGGGGCCTGCCGGTCGACCAGGTCACCGTCACCGGAGCGGTGATCGTGCCCCTGCTGATCGCCGGGTACGCCCTGCAGCAGGCCGTGCTGGCCGACCGGTCACCGGCCCGTGCCGGGCAGGTTGCGGCATGAGGCGCCCCACGGTGCAGGTCAGGACGATGGTCCGCGTCGCCGCGGTCGCGTCATCGGTGCTGTCCAGCGGCGTGCTCTTCGGGACCGTCGCCAGCCTCAGCCCGTCCAAGCGGGACTTCAACAGCTCCACCTACGTCACCGTGCAACAAGCGACGATCCGCAACCTGCGCCCGGTCATGGGCTCGCTGCTGCCCACCTCGGTGCTCGCCAACCTCGCCGTCCTGGTCACCACCGACCGCGCGGATGCCAGGGCAGGCCGCAACGCCATCACCGGACTGCTCGGCCCACTCGCGGCACTCCTGCTCACCGCACGGTTCGAGCTGCCGATCAACTCCCAGGTCCTGGCCTGGGATCCAGCCCACCCGCCGGCGGACTGGACGGCCACCCGCGACCGCTGGGAGACGGTGCACCTGATCCGGACGGCGGCAGCCCTCATCGGGCTGGCCGGCACCCTCGATGCCATCGCGCCAGCACCATGAGCACCGGCGTCCTGCTGGTGCCCGCGGTCGTGGCGGCTACCGGGGCACCTCAAGGCGGTCGGGCTCGGCCAGGTCGGTCAGCCGGTCGATGAGCTGGTCGAGCATCGGTGCGGTGGGTGGCCAGGGGAACCAGGGCAGGCTCGCGTGCAGGGCAGCCAGGCCGTGCAACCCGACCCACAGCCGGATGGTGGCCTGCAGCGGGGACGCCTCGGTGCTGGCACCAGCGTCGATGCAGTCCTCGACCGCGCCCATCAGCGCACCGAAGGCCTCGGCGCCGACCATCGACTGCACGTCGGCGTCCGGGTCGGTGCGGGTCGGCACGTCGGGCTGCTCGAGGCGGTACCGCGCGAACAGGACCCGGTACAGGTGGGGGCGGGTGGCGGCAAAGTCCAGGTAGGCCCGGCACACGGCCTGCAACCTCATGGCCGAGGTGTTCGTGGTGGCCTGGCGCCGTCTCGGTGACGTTCCCGGGGAGCCCGATGAGGCCCGTGCCTGGCTGCTGGGTGTGGCCCGCCGGGTGCTGGCCAACCACCATCGGGGTGCCACCCGACGAAGCCAGCTCGTCGACCGGCTGCGCGGGGACCTGGAGCTGCGGCTGCAGACGCACGGTTCTCCCGACGAGGTCGCTGGGCGGGTGGGCGAGGCACTCGGGCGCCTCGATGCCGAGGACCGTGAACTGCTCACCCTCGTCGCCTGGGAGGACCTCACCTCCGAGCAGGCAGGTGCCGTGCTCGGGTTGTCCTCAGCGGCGGTGCGCAAGCGACTGCAGCGGATCCGGACCCGCCTCCGGGCAGAGCTCAAGGCCGACGACGACTCCGTCCTGGCGCGTGCACTCACGTAAGCGAACTGCGGCGGGAAGCCCGGATCCGACTCTCGGACCGAGTCCGGGTTGGCGGTCTTAGACGGTGATGGTCTCGTACGCCCGGCCGTTCGGCTGGGCGGTGACCAAGCCCAAGGCGTCGGCTTGCACGGCGGCGATGAGCCGGCGGCGGGCTCGGCTGCACCGCTGCCGCAGCGCACTGGCCGACAGCCCAAGCTCGGCCGCCACGGTGGAGGAGGTGGCTCGCTTCTCCTCGGGCAGGTAGATCCGGGTGAGGACTGCGGCGTCCTCACCGGACAGGACCCCGGAGTCGATGCCCCAGGCGATGACCTCGAGCAGGTCGGCATCGCTGCTGAGCTCCCCAGCCTCGGTCCCGGGCTCCTCCTCCGACTGGCCGCCGGCGACCTGGTCTAGGGCGTCGGCGGGCACAGGGAACTCCACGGCCGCGGCCCGGGTGTCGGCGGTGAGCGCGTGCAGGGTGTCCAGCGCCAGACCGGCGGCGACCCGGGAGGGCCGGCGCTGAATGGGGTAGCCGGCCAGCACGGTCCAGAAGGTGGCCACGATGACGTGGCGGTGGTCCTCGGGCTCGGTGCTCTCACTGGTCGGCCGCGTCGTGTGGGCGAAGCGGGTCAGCTTGGGCAGCATCGCCTGCAGCACGGTGCGCCCGGCCATCGTCTGTCCGGTCTGGGCCAGTCGGATGAGCGCCCCCAGCCACGCGTCGTCCTCCTCGCGGGTGCCCTCGTCGATGCCGGTGACCAGGTCCTGCAGCGAGGTGAACCCGGCCAGCGCGTCCTCGGTGCTGCCCCAGCGGGCGAGCTGGCGAGCGGTGGAGGGCAGCTGGCACAGCCGCGCCCACTCGTCGATCAGCTGGCCGAAGATGCCGGCGCTGAGAGCAGCGCCGCCGTTGCGGCCCGGCGAGGGGGAAGGCGGAGAGGTCGACACGGTGGGCTCCGATCCACGTGTGCGGCTGGGACTCCCTCACCTTGAGCAGGCACCCTTGCCCAACTTCTTGCCCGCGATCGGCCGGATCGGTGGTCAGCCGGCGCGCTTCTGGCCGTGGACCCCTCGCCCACGCGCCCTGACCGATTGAAACCGCAGGTCAAAAGCCCGCGCCCTCTAGCCCGCCTCCGGGGTCAGCGCGCTGGAAAAAAAGGAGTGCCACCGCTGTCACACCACGACGCCACCAGCACCTTCCCCCGGTGTCAGGGACCAACGGTGGAGGCGGAAGCGCATGGACGACGAGCTCATCGACGGGGCCGGCAGCCTCTCCGACGCTGCGCTGGTGCACGCCGCGAGGCGTCGGATCGACCGCGCGGTGGAGGAGCTCAAGGCCCGCCCGTTGGACGAGGACGCCCTCGGGGAGATGCGCGAGGTCCTGGGGGAGCCGGTCCGTTCCGCCCAGGCAGCGCTGCGCCGGCTCGCGGCCGCGACGCACTCGGCGGGCGTATCGCCGGCTCTCCTTTCCTCACCCACGGAGGCCCTGACCATCGACGCCGGCGGCGCGCTGCCGACCTTGGGGGAAGCTCCGCCTCCGGGACTCGACAGCGCCCGCCGGTGCACCTCCTGGGTCACCGGGGACGTGGCGTGAAGCTCTCGTGGCGAGGTGGCTCCGCCACCGACCCGAAGGCCGCGCCAGCTGATGACACCGGCATCCCCGACGGCGACGTCCGGCTGCAGGGGCACTGGACGGGCGGATCCAAGTGCGCCACCCGCGGTGCGACCGGCCTGCTGTGGACGGCGCTGGTCTGCGGGCCGGTGGGTCTGATGCTGGGGGGAGTCGCGTTCCTGACCGCACCGACCTCGGCCAGTGCACAGACCGAGCAGGTCGCCGATACCGCCAGCGAGCAGGTCGCCGTCGAGCAGTTCGCCGAGCACTTCGTCGTCACCTGGCTGACCACCCCGCGCGGGGAGGAGACGGCCCTGGCGACCTTCGTCGACGTCTCCGGCATCGCGCTCCCGGAGGTGCCCTGGACGATCAGCAACCCGGCGCCGGCAGCCCTGGTGCAGAACGGTCCGGGGCGGTGGGCGGTCACGGTCGCAGCCACCGTCACCACCCCAGCGATCGCGGGGCAGGACCCCGCTCAGGTGCCGTCACCGGCACGCCGGTACTTCACCGTGCCGGTGCGCTACGACGCCGGCGCCCTGATCGCTGAAGCGCTCCCAGCGCCGGTGGCGGCCCCAGCAAGTGCGGAGGCCGGACAGCTGGGCTACCGCTACAACCTTTCCGCCCAGCACCCGGCCAGCACCGCCACCGCCGAGTTCCTCGCCGCGCTCCTGACCGGCACCGGTGACGTCACCCGCTACGTCACCCCCGGCACCCAGATCGCGGCCATCACCCCAGCGCCCTACGCCGAGGTCCTCATCCGCGACCTGAACGTCGACCTCGACCCCGCGGACCTACCCGGCGAGCCCTCCAACGGTGACGAGCTCCACGAGCTGGTCACCGCCGAGGCGAGGTCCTCCACGGGGCAGGCCATCTCGGTGCAGTACGCGCTCACCCTCACCGCCCGCGAAGGGCGGTGGGAAGTCCGCTCGATGGAGCCAGCGCCCCGGCAGGCCGCCGACCAGCCGGCAGCCACCGCGCCCGCACCGACCAGCTCAGCTCCGGCTCCGTCGACCAACGCCACCACCAGCCCGGGCGCCCAGCCCACCCGCTGAACGTAGAGAGGAACCACCCATGAGCACCATGCACGTCCTGGCCGAGCAGGGGCCGATGATGATCCAGGCCGCCGACGGCGTCCTCGACCTGGCCAGCGAGAAGCTGGACGCCTTGATGGTCCTGCTGCGCGCAGGTGCGGTGGCCGTGGCTGTCATCTTCATCATCTACCGCGCGATCGCCACCAAGGGCGCCATGGCCGCGATCCTGATCGCCGTCGCGTGCGGCGCGATCTTCATCTACGGCGTGTGGAACGTGACTGACCTGCAGGACCGGGTCGGCACCGAGATCAACAGCGCCCCGGACGGCAGCAGCCTCACCGTCGACGTCGACCAGCCCGCGGTCATCCTCGGGCACGCGGCCTGACGGCACCAGCGCAGCGATGAGCAGAGCTGAGGGCTCCCCGAACGGCGGCGACCAGCAGGTCGTGCGCTGGTACACCCGTGCCCGGCGGTTCCCCCAGCTGATCGGGCGCACCCCGGACGGCGCACGGATCCCGGGCGGGCCGTACACGATCACCCAGGTCGCCACCGCCGGCGTCCTGATGCTCATCGCCCTGAAGACGACCTCCCTGTGGGCGCACTACGGCCTCATCGCCAACGGCCTCCTACTGGCCGGCGTCGTCTACGGCGTGGTCTCCCTGCTGGGAAAGATCCCGCTGGGCTCCCGCAACCCGCTGGCCATCGCGGCCGGCGCGTGGCGGGCCGTCACGTCACCGAGCACCGGACGCCTGGGTGGCCGGCCGGTCCGGCTGCGCGGACCGCACCGAGTCCAGCACCGGATGACCGTCTTCCTCCCCGCGGCCGCCCCCACCACAGCGTCCGAGCCGACGGCCACCGTGCCGCCGGCACCGGCCGCTGAGCCGTCGGCAGCCCCGGCGCCCGCCGGCGCGCATCTGGGCGAGCCGGCAGAGCCCTCGGACCGACGGGCCAGGACGTCCCGCCGGCGGTCCAAGGCACGCAGCAGCCTGGGCCACCGCCGCCCGGCGCCCGGCCCGGCCGGCGAGCAGCTGCCGACCGCGGCACCAGCTGCGCCGGCCAGCGCACCCACCCAGCCGCAGCCCCCCGCGCCGGCCCCCGCAGGCGCACCCGCCCTCAGCGGCGTGCAGGCGCTGCTCGCCCAGGGCGCCGCGTCCTCGGCGACGTCGCCCACGACCAACAGGAACAGCTGATGCTCTCTCCGACCCGCAGCATCGCCGGCAACCTCCGCTGGACCCGCACCGGCACCGTCTGGGCGGACTTCCTGCTCCAGCCGCTGTCCTACGGGTTCCGCCCCGACAAGGACAAGGGCGTCGTCCGCGGCTACCACCAGGCACTGCTGCGGGCCCTGCCCGGGGAGTCGCTGCTGCTGGGTATCTGCGCCGGCTTGGACCCCGCCGCCGTCGTCGACCGCATGATCACCGGCCTGGACCTCGACGACTGCCCGGACTGGGCCGGGGAGTGCCAGGCGACGCTGGACACCCTGGACGCGGTCGGGCCCGGGCAGCGGGTGTTCTGGCTGTCGGTCCCGCTGACCGACAGTCGGTCGCGGATCCGGCAGCCGCTGCAGTCCGCCACCGCCAACCTGCGCGACGCCCTGGCCTTGCCCAAGGCCGCCATCCCTACCAGCGAGATCGGCGGCTACCTCGAGCGGGCCGACAAGGTCCGCGCCGCCATCCCCGCGCCCTTCCGCGCCCAGCCGGCCACCGCGGCCCAGATGATGTGGCTGCACCTGCACGCCCAGCAGCGCGGCCTGTTCCTCGACCTTGACCTGCCCGAGGAGAACGACACCGAGCTCACCGAGGCCCTGCGGGCCCCCCGCGGCGGCGGCGGACTGCCCGAGCCGCTGCTGGATGAGGGCGGCCAGTCCGACCGTCCCACCACGCGTGGGCGCCTGGCCAACCCGCTGGAGCACCGCTACCTCAAGGTCGAGCAGTCGACCGCTGCCGTGGACGCCCACGCCTCCTACCAGGCCCTGATGGTCCTGTCTGACGTCCCGACCGACGGGATGCTCTTCCCCGGCAGCGAGTTCATCGGGCGCATCGACGAGTGCGGCATCGAAGTCGACTGGGCCATGCGCCTGCACGTGCGCTCCTCCGCCGAGGTCGACAAGGCCAACCGCAAGGCCTTGATCAACCTCAACGAGCAGTTCGGGCAGCGCTCGGGCGAGCTCTCCCACGCCATGAACGCACTCGACACGGTGGCCGCCGACCTCGCCGAGTACGTCGGCGTGCTGAGCAGCGACAAGCTCGAGGTCGAGGCCCAGTCCACGACCATCTTCTGCGTCGCCAGCCCCGACCCCAAGGCCACCCGGGAGCAGGCCAAGGCCGTCGCCAGCTACCTGGCCGACTCCGGCTACAAGATCAGCCAGCCCCTGGGCGAGCAGGAAGAGCTGTGGTGGGCCATGCAGCCTGGGGTGCCCACCAGCCGCGTGGTCCGCCAGTACGCCCAGATCGCCACCTCCCGCGGCCTGTCCGCCGCCGTCCCGCTGGCCTCCAGCGACCTCGGAGACAGCAAGGGCTCGCTGCTGGGCTGGAACATCTCCACCGGCCGCGTCGGGGTCGTCATGCACGACATCGCCGGCGCCGCGGCCCGCGACGTGTCCGGCTCCCTGGCCATCGCCGGGGAGCTCGGCGCCGGTAAGGCACTCGACCTCAACACCCCCATCCCCACCCCCGAGGGCTGGACCCGCATGGGCGACTTGCTGCCCGGTCAGCAGGTCTTTGACGAATCCGGTCACCCCACGACCGTGCTCGCCGTGTCCCCGGTGTTCACGGGGCGCCGCTGCTACGAGGTCACCTTCTCCGACAGCTCAGCGATCGTCGCCGACGAGGCCCACCTGTGGACCACCCTGCCCGACCGGGTCCGCAGCGCTGCGGCCAAGCGCAACTACAAGGCCCGCGCCCGCGGGGAAACCGCCCAGCTCGACCTGGCTGAGCACACCGCCGGCCTCCTCGGCCCCGGCTGGTCTGCACACGGAGTAACCCTCACCACCGCCGACCTGCGCGCCACTCTGCGCCGCGGCGTGCAGGCCAACCACGCCATCCCCACTGCCGGGCCGCTCGCGCTCCCGGCCGCCGAGCTACCCATCGACCCCTACGTCCTCGGTATCTGGGCGGGCGACGGATCTTCTCGGGGCGCGGTCATCACCACCGCCGATCCGGAGGTCCTTGCGTTCATCGCCGCCGCGGGATACATGGTCACCAAGCTCCGCGGCCAGTACGCCTACGCGATCTCCCTACCCGGCGCCGATCCGGCACCGCCGCGGCCCCGCCCGTGCGCGCAGTGCGGCACAGGCATGCTCGCCCGCTATGCGCATCGGCGCTACTGCACACACCGCTGCGCACAGGCCGCGCGCCGAGCCGGTGCACCACCGGCCGGACCGGGCACCTGCGAGGTCTGTCAAGGCTCCCTGCGACCTGGCAGCACCGGCCGCCGCTGCCAGACCTGCTGGCACGCCGCCACGCTCACCGGCCAACTGCGCACACTGGGCTTGCTGCGCAACAAGCACCTGCCTGCGATGTACCTCCGGGCCAGTGCCGAGCAACGCCGGGCGCTCCTGGCCGGACTACTCGATTCCGACGGCACCGTCGCCCCCGCCGGCGCCGTCGAGTTCACCAACCCCAACGAACGACTTGCCCGCGACGTCTGCGAACTGGCCTGCTCACTGGGCTACCGCGCCGTCATCCGCCGCGCCCGCGCCCTCCTCAACGGGCGCGACTGCGGACCGGTGTGGACGGTTTCCTGGACCACCACCGACCAGGTGTTCTGGCTGCCCCGTAAGCAACACGCACTGCAAACTCGCACCCGGCAGGCGCACCCGGCCCGCCACACACTCCGGTACGTCACCGCCGTGCGCGAGGTGCCCTCGGCGCCCGTGCGCTGCATCCGCGTCGCAGCGCCCTCCGGGCTGTTCCTGGCAGGGCGGACGATGATCCCAACCCACAACAGCGTGACCCTGAAGAAGCTCGCCGGCGACGTCGTCGACCGCGGCGGGCGGGTCATCTGCGCCGACCGCACCCAGCTGGGGGAGTACGCCCAGTGGGCGCAGTCGGTCACCGACGCCGTGGTCATCGACATCAACGACCCGGCCTTCAGCATGGACCCGCTGCGACTGTTCCCCGCCTCCGACGGCGGCCGCATCACCCACAGCTTCCTGACCCCGCTGCTCAACGTCGCACCCTTGAGCACCCTGGGCGTCCTGCTGTCGGAGGTCCTGGACCCCGGCTACCTGCAGAACAACGAGATCACTGCCCTCGGTGGCCTGCGCCGCCACCTGGAGAGCGGCTGCAAGCTCCCTGGCGCCGAAGAGCTCGCCCGGAAGATGAACGTCTTTGCCCGCCGCGACTTCGGCCGGGCGATCTTCGACGAGGACCTACCCACGCTGCCCGAGGCCCCCGGCATCGTGGTGCGCACCCACACTCTCGCCCTGCCCACCCGCGACGAGCTCGCCCACCAGCACCTGTTCGAGCAGCTACGACTGGAAAAGCTGTTCGGCCGGGCGATGTACGCCCTCACCGCAGCCCTTGCCCGCGGCATCTGCTTCGCCGACCCCGGGGTGCTGGGCGCCTTCGTCGTCGACGAGGCCCACCACGTGACCGCCAGCCCCGAAGGGGAGCAGGAACTCATCGAGTTCGTCCGGGACGGCCGCAAGCACAGCGCGGCCACCATGCTCGGCTCCCACGACCCCGAGGCCGACTTCGGCAGTGCCACCCTGCGCGGCCTGATCCCCACCCGCATCCTGATGCGCCACCGGGACAAGACCCTCGCCAAGCGCGGCCTGGCCTGGTTGGACCTGGACCCAGGCGACGACGAGCTGCTCACCATGCTCACCGAGGAGACCTCCCCAGTGGGCCCCCAGGGCGTGCCCGAGCACCGCCGCGGCGAGGCCTTCATGCGCGACTCCTCGGGCAACGTCGGCCGCATCAAGGTCCTGCCACCCTGCGTGCCAGCCCGCAACAAGGCCGTGCGCACCTCACCGCCAGGAATGCAGCGGCTGCAGAAGCCTGCGACGTGATGCGGGCCCGCCAGCGCGGTCGGCACGACCGGCGACCGGCGACCAGGAGCTGGCGGAGGGTGCGCACCTCGAGCGCGCCCGCCCGCACCCCACGCCGCCGGCTCCCACGCTGGCTGTCCGTGGCGATCGCCACCCTCACCTTCTGGCTGTGGCAGCTCGTGCCGGCCCAGGCCGCCGACGGGTCCTCCGCTCAGGTCCCGGGTGCACTGAGCTGGATCCAGCTGCAGGACAGCCGCGGCATCTCGGTGTGGAACTACGAGCTGTCGCTGGACCGAGGCGGCGTCACCAGCCCCGGCAAGATCATCTGGTCCTTCGTCATCGACCTGCTGTGGGGGATCTACCGCAGCTGCGTCGTGTTGGCCATCTGGTTCCTGGACTGGGCGCTGTCCTTTGAGTGGCTGACGGTCATCGCCACGCCCGTCCTGGCCATCGGTGCCAGCCTGCAGCTCATCGTCGACCGCTTCGGGGTTGCACCGGTGTTCGCCACCGCGGCCGCGCTCATCGCGGCCACCTGGATGGCCAAGGGCAAGTGGGCTCTGGGCATCTTCGAGCTGTTCGCCAGCCTGGTCATCGCAGCCCTGGCCGTGGGCGCGTTCTCCGACCCGGTGGAGAAGGTCGCTGGCGACAGCGGGCTGATCATGGACACCCGGGACGTGGGCCTGGAGCTCGCCGCTGGCCTGGCCAACAACGGCAACGTCGAGGGCGGCACCGAAGCGATGCGCCAGACCGTCACCGCCACCATGGTCGACACCTTCATCCGGATCCCCACCCAGATGATCAACTTCGGTGCGGTCCTGGACGGCGGAGGCTGCGAAGGCGCCTACGACGACGTCATCCGCGGCGGCCCCTACGGCTCCGACGACGACATCCGCAAGGCCATCGAGGGCTGCGACGAGAACCTCGGTGAGGCAGCGGCCAACCCGGGGATGGGGCAGGCGGTCAGCGCGCTGATCCTCAGCCCGGCCGCGTCCTTCGTGATGATCTTCGCTCTCGTGCTGGCCGGCGCGGTGATGCTGGCTGCGGCCTACGCGCTCTTCCAGGCCCTGCGTCTGATCATCACGGTCATCCTGGCGATTCTGCCCGGCTCAGCCCGCGGGGCGCTGTTCCAGACCGTCGCCGACTTGACCATGGCCCTAGTGACGCTGGTCTTCGCGGTCGTCTTCTGCAGCAGCTACCTGATCTTCATCCAAGGCGTGTTCGACACCAGCAGCAGCGGCAGCCAGGGCGTCATGGCCACCTTCTTCCTCGTCGACGTCATGCTCGTCATTGGGATCGTGCTGTTCTGGAAGGGCCGCGCGAAGCTGCGCCGGGCCGCCGACCGCCTCGCCGCCGCCCTGGCTACCCGACCGGGAGCCGGGCCCACCGCGCTGCCGTCCAAGCAGAAGATGAGCCCCACCGACCTGTACTACAAGGGCCGCATGGCTGCGCAGCTCGGCGGAGCCGCTGGCCGTGGCGTGGGCGCCCTCGGCCGAGGCGCGATGGCCGCAGGCCGCGGCCTCAACAACGGAGCGGGCGCCCTGGGCGGCTGGCTCGGGCGCAACATGGGCGGCCCTGCAGCCGCCGGCGCGGCCGCCGGCGGAGTCGGCGGTGCGCTGCAGCTGCTGGCCGGCTCTGGAGGCGCCGGACCGGGTCGCGGGGGCGGCGGTCCTGGCGGTACCGGCGGTGGAGCTGGAGGCGGCGCGGCGGGTGCGGTGCGGCAGCGTGTGGCCAGCACCCGAGGTGCCCGCAAGGTCGGCGGCAAGCTGTTGGCCATCGGTGGTCAGGCCGCGGCCGCCTACCTGACCGGAGGGGCCTCAGCGGCGCTGCAGGCTGGCGGGCAGGCCGCGACCGCCGCCGCCGCCATCCAGACGGTGAAGAGCGCCCGGCGGGTGGCCCTGGCCGGCAACCTCGCCACCAAGGCCCTGCCCGCGGGGTTGTCGTCCTCGGGGAAGACGCCGCTGGCCCCCACCGCGGGCCGCTCGACGGGCGACGGCTCAGGAACGCCCGCCGCAGCGGCCGTCGGATCCACCTCGAGCGGCCAGCGGGCCCTGCCTGCAGCCGCAGCTGCCAAGGCGGCGACCGCGTCGCCTGGCTCCACGTCGACGGCCCGCTCGACCGGCAGCACGTCGATGGGCAGCAAGCCCGTGGCCAAGCCCAGCGGCGCGAAGACCAGCGGCGCGAAGACCGCCGGCACCCAGACCGCCGGCACCCAGACCGCCGGCGCGAAGACCACCGGCGCGACATCGCCCGGCACCACGGCCAGCGGGACGCCGGGTGCCGGGCGCACCGGCTCCACGCCGGCGCCCCGGGCGGCGGGTGCCACCGCCTCGACCAAGACGACAGGGTCGACCACGAAGCCGGTGAGCTCGCCGGCCGGCAGCAGCTCGGCGCCCAAGACCGCACCCGCTGCGCCGGCACCTGCTGGACGTCCTGCGACCGGTGCAGTCAGCGGGGACGTGATCGCCGCGCCGGCGAAGAAGTCGGTGATCAGCGACGACCGGGCCGCCCGGCTGCGCGCCGAGCTCGCCGCCCGTCGTGCAGCGACCAGCCACACCCAGCGGGCCACCGGCCGAGCGCCGGAACCGACTGAGCCCTCGACGGACTGATCGGGTCGATCGTGCGCAGGCTGCTGCTGATCCTCGGCGCCGTCCTCACCGTCGGCTCCGTGATGCTGGTCGGGCTGCCACTGCTCCTGGTGGCCGCCCTGCTCGGCGCGAGCTCGGCCAGCGCCGGCGGGTGCCCCGTGGCTGGGATCAACCCAGGCGGTGCGTTCGAGGCCGGCTACCTGGCGACCCTCGACATCGACGACCTGGACGGCGGCCAGACCGCCGAGGCCGCCACCGTCGTCGCGGTAGGCGAGCAGCTGCAGATGCCCCCGGCTGGCATGATCATCGCCCTGGCCGTGGCCAGCCAGGAGAGCAGCTTTCACAACTACGCCAACGACGGGCTGGGCAACGACCTCGGGCCCGACCAGCTCGACGTCGACCGCTCCATGACCTTCCCCAACGACGGTGTGCGCACCGACCACGGCAGCGTCAACGCCTTCCAGCAGCAGTACCCGTGGTGGGGAACCCTGGAAGAGCTGATGGACCCCGCGACCGCCGCCGGCAAGTTCTACGCGGCGCTGGGCAAGGTGCCCGGCTGGCAGTCCATGACGGTCACCGTCGCTGCCCAGACGGTGCAGAAGTCGGCCTACCCGAGCGCCTACGCCGACGACGAGCCCTTGGCCACCCAGCTCTACCAAGCCCTGGCCGGCGCCGGCGGGCACGTCGTCGCCGACCCCACTGCCGCCCCAGGGAGCGAGAACCCCAGCGCCCCGGCACCGGGAGCCGGCTGCGGCGTGACCGGGATTGGCGGGGCCGTGTCGGCCAACGGCTGGGCCCTGCCGCTGGCCCCGGGCACGTACACGCTTACCTCCGGCTACGGGCCGCGCGTCAGCCCCACCGGCGGCTCGGGCAACTTCCACGGCGGCCTGGACTTCGGCGCCCCCTCCGGCACCCCGATCTACGCCGCCGCCGACGGCACGGTCACCTCCGCCGGCTACAACAACGGCGGCTTCGGCAACCTCGTCATCGTCCACACTGCGCCCAACCTGGACACCTACTACGCCCACCAGGTCCAGGGCGGCATCAAGGTCGCCGTCGGCGACGTCGTCACCGCCGGCCAGCAGATCGGGGCGGTGGGCACCACCGGTGACAGCACCGGCAACCACCTGCACTTCGAGGTCCGCGTCGACGGGGCCACCACCGATCCGCTGCTCTTCTTCCGCCAGCAGGGCGTGGACCCCGGATCCCTGCCGTGACCAGCACGGGCAAGGGTCGACGCGGGGTACTGATCCCGGCCGCCGCGGCGGCGGCTCTGGCGATCAGCGGGGCCGCGCTGGTCTTCGGCCCCGACAGCGGGTCGCCGTCCGTGGTCAGTGACAGCCAGGCCGGACAGTCCCTTGCCCAGCCAAAGGCACCCACCCTGACGCCCCCGACCACGCCTGCCGCAGGGCAGTCCGACGCCACGAAGCCGGCCCCCGGCACGGCGGCCGAGGAGGCAGCCGGTGAGCCCGCGCCCACCTACCCGCCCGAACAGGAGCCCTGGCGCCCGGTCCTCACCGGCTTCGCCACCGACTTCGCCCAGCCGGCCCCGGGCTGGTCCGCCCGCGTCACCCGCTGGACCAGTGACTACCTCAGCGAGCAGTACCGCCAGCTGCCCCTGGACCGGGTACCGGCAGCCGCGCTGCAGGACCTCCAGGTGGTCGTCGCCGGGGAGGCGGTCGTCGACGCGATCGCCATCTATGACACCGGGCTGCGGCTGGCCATCCGCGCGGAGAACTCGGCCGAGGGGTGGAAGGTCGCCAAGGTCGAGCCCACCGAGTAGGCCACCGTCGACCCGGGGTCCGCGCCCCTGCAGCCCCGGTGCCGGCCGTCGGGGAGCACCGGCCCGGATCTGTGCACAGGCGGCCGTTGTCCACAGAAGCGGTCGCCGGCGCCGACGTCGACCGTGCCGACCCGCCACGCTGGGGCCATGACGACGAGCAACGGCCCCGGCTGGCTGATGGTGACCCACGAGATCCGACGAGCCCACGACGACAGCGTCATCAGCGGGCACTGCTGCAGCGCCTGCGTGCTCGGCGCCTTCGAGCGGCTGACGCTGGGCCAGATGATGGGGGACAACCCGCCCGGCCCCCTCGAGCGCGTCGAGGCCCATCTGGTCGACCTGGCCTCCGGTGCGGTCACCGCCACGACCATCGGGCTGGTGCCGCTGGACGGCATTGCTCCGCCGGAGGTCCTCAGCTGGCCCTGAGCCCAGGCGGCTACATGCCTAGAACCTCCCCGGTCCCGCTGCGAGATGAGTCGTCAGCGGCATGTCGGCGATGACGTCGACTTCCGTAAGGATCAGTCTGCGTAGCGCCTGGCTACCGTCGTGAAGGCGCTCTTCGGCTGCCACGTTCCATCGGGCCGGCAAGCCACGAGCCCGTAAGCGGCCATGTCCAGATCGAGGGCCGGGTCGGGATCGCGAGGGTAGGTCCAGCTGGCAAAGGTGAACACGAAGGCGCCCGCGGCGCCTGTCCCGATCAGGATGTCGAGGACGTCGTCGATCTCGCGGGCCTGCTCCTCCTCGCCTCGTTCGTAAGCCCCATCCAGCCGTGGGGGCGTGCTGGAACGGTCCACGATTGTCCAGGCCTGCGCTCCGCGGTCGCGCGCCCCGCGGTAGGTGGCGCACCCGATCTCGCTGGCGACGATCGGCTTGCCGTGTCGACCGAGGGCCGCGATGGAGCCGGGGAAGCGGTCGCGGGAGCGGGCGTCGCGGTAGGCGTCGACGGCGACGTAGTCGAACTCCGACCAGTCGACCTGCTCCCACATGCCCGCGGCGTACGTGAGGGGCCCGGAGAAGTGCTGACGCGCGGTGGTGCGGGCGCGGCTGAGGAAGGCGTTGAGCCGGTTGTTGAAGGAGCCGTGGCGCAGGGTGCTCAGCATCAGCCACCATGGAGAGGAGAACGTCTGCCCGCGCTCTGCGAGCCCGGCGCCGGCGACCAGACCCCGCATGAACATCGTCAGTTCCCAGCCCACCACGAGCACGACGTCGCCGTCGGCGCGCAGCCGTTCAGCCAAGCGAGCGGCCTCAGCCAGCGCGGACAGCAGCTCGTCGCCGGTGACGTCGTGCTGCAGCGGCGACAGCCACACCGCCAGGCCGTACTGCTGCGCGCACCGGGCCGCTAGCTCCAGGCGCCCGAGATCCTGGCCGACGATGCGCACGGCAGTGCAGTGCAGCTGGGTGGCGATGACCTGCATGTCGCGCTCGACCGCCACCCGGTCGAAGCGCGGACGGGAAGGGTGCCCGGGGAAGGGCGCGACGCCAACGTCGTAGACCACTCCGCGCACCTGCAGCCCTGCGCTGTTCCCCATCCGCTGCGAGCCCTCCTAGGCCAGAGCGTCGAGCGCGGGCTGCTGCGCCGGGCAGAGCGAGTCGACTCCAAGCTGGGCGATCTTGGTGATGTCCGCCGGCGAGGGGGTCGTCCCGTTGCGCTGCAGGGCCATGCCCATGCGCCGCTGGAAGAGGTCGGCGGTCATGCCCGGCTCGGCCAGGTAGTCACACACCCGGGCACCGTCGTTGGCGATGCCGTTGTCGCTGCGCCCCTCAGCCAGACCGGGGTAGGCGCTCCGGTAGGCCGCGACCCAGGCGGCCGTGTCCACGGTGGGTTGGGCGGCGGTCGTCGGGGCGGCAGCAGTCGTCGACGCCGCAGCTGGGGCACTGCTGGCGGGTGCACTGGTGGCCGGCGCAGCAGCCGGGGCGTCATCCGCCGAGCTCGAGCAGCCGGTGGCCAGCAACGCCACCGCCGCGACGGTCAGGACGATCGGTTTCCGCATCGGATCAGTATCGGTAGCGGGTGACCCCAGGTCCCGATCGCCGCGCTGCTGGGACCCGCGCAGGTCCCGCCAGCGCCGACGCCGCGGCGCTCAGCCGGCGAGCGTGTCGGGCGAGGGCTCAGAAGGGGTCGAAGCTACGGTCACCAAAAATCGGCCTCGGTCAGAACCTCTCTGAGAACCAGTGCCCGAGGCCGATTTTAGGGAGAGCGTCAAGCAGCCAGTGCGGGCAAGGCTGGCCCCCACCTGACCACCAGGTGGCGCACTCCTGCCTGCCACCGCGCTGCCACCACTGCTGCCAGTGCTCGGCCCCTCGCCGCCAGCCCCCGAGCAGCGCACCGCCACGGTGCCTCCAGCGCACCGGCAGCTCCCTGCCCGCGCCGCCGCCGCGCGCCCACACCACCCCGCTGTCTTCGCGCCACCGACTGGCCACCGGCTGTCACACCGGGCACCCCGCAGCGACCTTCCCCGGATGTCACAGATCCGCAGCAGGGGGAGGCGAGATGGCCCGGCCCATCACCACACGCCGGCCATCAGGCCAGCGCATCAACGGATCAGCGGCACCGGCGATGGCCCTGGCCACCCCGACGACGCCGTGGCTGCGCAACGCAGTCCTGACCGTGGCGACCGGCATCGCGGCCCTGGCGGCCGGCCAACTCTCCGGTCACCTCACCGCCGGCTGGGCCGCCCTCATCGCCTCAGTGCCGCTCGCGGTGCTCATCGGCGCCCAGGGCAAGCGCAAGCAGCTGCGCCGCCAGCTCGCCGACCGGCTCCTGCAGGCCGTGGCGCCCCAGCTGGGTCTGCGCAGCCTCGACCGGCGAGCGGTGAACCTGACCCGCTGGAGCCGCGGATGGCCCGGGACCCCCACCCAGCTCGTGCTGCGCTACGCCCCCGGTCTCGACGACGTCGACCCGCAGTGGCAGCACGACATCCTCACCACCACCAGCCGGCTCCTGCTCGAGCGCTACCGCATCGACGTGATCACCCACCAGCGCTGCTGGCTGCGCCTCCAGCTGGCCGACCCGGTGAAGGAGGAGGACAGCGCGCCGGCGGTGCAGGTGCGCGCTGAGCGGACCATCAGCGAGCTCATCGGTCCCACCGCGGCCATCACCCGCACAGAGTTCGTCGACGGCGAGCTCGTCTTGATCGAAGGTCACCACCAGGCCGGCGCCAAGCTCGCCGCGTCTGGCTACCGGGCCCGCATCGAGCGCGTCCTGTCCACGATGCTGCCCGGGCGGTGGCGGGCCCATTGGGACATGGAGAACGACGGCTTCCGCTTCGAGCTGAGGCCCAGCTTCCCGGCCAGCATCTGGTTGCCGGTCTCGACTAACCCCGACGGCCACGACGTCCTGGCAAGCTACGACTCCCTCGCCATCCCCTACGGCGTCGACGAGGACGGCGAAGTCATGGTCTGGCGGCCGGCGATTGACCCGAACCTCATGCTGGTCGGCGCACCTGGTGTCGGAAAGTCGCTGGCCACCTCCACGCCCATTCCAACCCCCTCGGGCTGGACCAGCATGGGTGAACTTGCCGACGGCGACGTTGTGTTCGATGACCGGGGCCGGCCCTGCACCGTAGTGACAGCACACCCCGTCCGCCACGATCGACCCTGTTACCGGGTCGCCTTCTCCGACGGCAGCACCGTCCTAGTCGACGGCGAGCACCTGTGGTCGACCAGCACCATCGCCGAGCGGACTTCGCGCCGCCGATGGGAGGCCCGCCGGCACGAGGACCAGCGCCCCACCCGGATGAGCACCGAGCAACTCGCTGTCGTGCGGACTGCGGTCGAGCACTGCGCGCCGGATGACCTCATCAGCGTCCCTGAGGCCGCCTGCCTGGCCGGCATCCGCCCGTCCGCTCCAGTACTACGGCAGCTGCGCCGCCAGCTACCGGTCGCCGGCCAGCGGCTGCGGCCGATGCACGACTTCTCCTACGCCGAGCAAGTCGTCGAGTCGGTGCAAACCGTCAACGCGTACCCCCGCCGGCCATTGCTGGAGCAGATCGCCGCCGCCGTGGCCGCCGGCCGCGGGAGCCTGCCGCCGCAGCGAGCCCAGCACCTGTTGCAGCTCGCGAGCGTCGACAACAACGACCTGATCAGCACTTCCCAGCTCAAGCAGCTGCTTGACCCTGGACTACCCCGACCTGCTGCGCCTGGTCCGCCTCACCACCGTCCCGGCCACGAAGCGGCAGGAGACCGTCCGCGGGCTCATCCCCGCCCACGTCCAGCGTCGACGGCTACCCGGCCCGTCGGTTGAGCTGTATCTCAAGCGTCAACTGCTCGAGGCCCTGTTTGAGTGGGGCAGCGGCCGCGTCAAGGACGGCCAGCCGGCCGGGCCGACGAGCTCCGTGCGTACCACCGAGCAGATCGCTGCCACCCTCATCCAGAACGGCAAGGCCAATCACGCCGTCGCCGTCGCGGGTCCGATCGAATGCCCGTCGGCCGACCTGCCGCTGTCGCCGTACGCGCTCGGGGTCTGGCTCGGCGACGGGAACAGTTGGCAGGCGCAGTACACCAGCGCCGACCCGGAGATCGCCGATCTGATCGAGGCCGAGGGCATCGAAGTCGCGGACCTGGGCAGGCCCAGACACAAGCCGGAGACATATCTTGCCCACACCTATGCCATGCGGGAGGTCCGTCGGCCGCTAGAAGCATTGGAGCTGCTTCGACGGTCCGATCCGGCCCGACGAGTCCGCGGCAAGCACATCCCGCCCATGTACCTGCGCGCGTCGATCGAACAGCGGCGGGCCTTACTCGCCGGGCTGATGGACACCGACGGCACCGTGTCCCCGCAGGGAACGTGTCAGTTCACCAACACCGCCGAGCAGCTGGCCCACGACGTACATGAGCTTGCTTGCTCCCTGGGATTCCGCGCGACCATCACCCCCGGGCGGTCCAAGCTCAACGGGCGAGACTGCGGCCCAAAGTGGACCGTCGCCTGGACTACGACCGATCCGGTTTTCCGGCTCAAGCGCAAGCAGCTGATTCATAAGGCGCGGACCACGCGGGTGAGCCGAGAGCGCAGCGCCTATAGGTACATCACCGCCGTGGAGCCGGCCGACTCAGTGCCGGTCCGCTGCATCACGGTGGACAGCCCTAGTCGCTTGTATCTGGTGGGGGACACCTTCATCCCAACGCACAACACCGTCACCGCACACACGCTCCTGGTGCAAGCCACCCGCCACGGCTGGCCCGTGTGGGTGGTCGACGGCAAGTCCATCGAGTTCCTGGGCTTCCAGAGCTGGCCCAACGTCCAGATCGTCGGCACCAGCATCGAGCAGCAGGTGGCGATCATCCACCGCGCCTGGGAGGTCATGGAGCGCCGCTACGAGCTCATCACCACCGGGCAGGCCCGGGAGAGCGACTTCGAGCCGCTGCTGGTCTTCCTCGACGAGTGGGCGGACTTCCGCGCCAACCTGATGTCCTGGTACGCCGGGGTCAAGGTCAAGGGCGACCCGACCAAGCCCCTGGTCCTTATCGAGGCCGGCTCCCTCGCGCGCAAGGGCCGCACCAGCCGCGTGCACCTGGTCTTCGGCACCCAGCGCCCCGACGCGGAGTACTTCGGCGGGGACATGCGCGACAACTTCCGCATGCGCGTCTCCATGGGCCGGCTGTCCCCGCAGGGCGCGATGATGATGTGGGAGTCCCCGACCACCGGGACGTCGATCCCCCGCGGCTGCCGCGGCCGGGCGACCACGATCAACGACGACAACCGCGCCGTCGAGATCCAGACCTACCGCACCCCCGACCCGCGTAAGACCCTGCCGGGCAGCGACGAGGCCAAGCTGCTGGACCGGCTGCGCCCGAGCAAGGTCGTCCACGACCGGCTGCTGATCGTCCCGCCGCGCGGCGAGCTGGACATCGACACCAGCGAGATCGACGAGCCCACCTACACCGACTACGCCACCGCCCCATGGGTGCGCGCGGTCGACCGGCCCGACCTGGACCCCGTCCAGTCCCGCCTCGGCGAGCACGTCGATGGCCGCACGCTGGCCTCCCCGATGACCGTCTTCGGTCTCACCGACGCCCCCGCCACCTCCAGCAGCCGCCCGCAGCTGCGCCTGGTCCACGCCGGCGCAGCCGAGGCCGCGGCCGCCAGCTCTCCCCGCCCCGCTCTGCCGTCGGCGGCGGAGGAGTACGGCTACGACCCCTTCGAGGGCTACGGGTTCCCCACCTCCATGGCCGCCCGCTCCCTGGTCGCCGGCGACTTGGTGCTGGTCGATGAGGACGAGATGACCTGGGGCGTGCTGGACGAGGACCCCATCGAAGACGTCGAGGACGAGGGCTACCTCGCGCTGTCGTGGCGCAGCGATGACGACGACAGCGGCGTGCTGTCCGTCCCGACCGACCACAGCTTCACCGTCCGCCGCCCGATCGAGCTGCAGGAGTGACACCGATGAGCGCATCCCGGGTCCGCCCCGATGGAAGTACCGACCCCGACGACCTGATGGTCCTGCTGTTCTTCGGCATGCTGGCCGGCCCGACCATCGTCGTGCTCGCCTGGAGGTCGCTGGTGGGCTGGCTGGTCGACCACCGGATCCTGCTCGCCGCCACGCGGGACCCGTTCGTGGTCATCCCCGCCAGCGAGGGGGCCGGCCTTGATCTTCCACGGCTGCTCCTGGTCGGCGCCCTGGTGCTGGGCCTGCTCGCCGCGCTGGGCAGCATCGTCGTCCGGCTGGTCCGCAACCGGGCCGAGGTCGGGCAGTGACCGCCGCCGGCACCAGCAGCCCTGCACCGGATGCCCCCGCGATGCGACCGGTGTCCAAGACGTTCCGGGCACGCCAGATCCACCGCGACATGACCTACGACGGGCTGGCCCGCTGCGGCGGCCTCGGCGACTGGTGGAGCCAGCGGGAGGCCGCCTACGAGCACGCGGCCACCGCCCGGGAGGCCACCGCGGCCGCGGCGCCGGCAGTGCGGCTGTGCACCGGATGCCCGGAGTCCGGGGCGGACGGCCGCTGCGCGCTGCGAGCCCAGTTGGACAGCTACACCGGCCTGGCCGCCGGGCAGGCATGGGTGAGCGGACGGCCCAGGGCGGTCGACGCGGTTCGCCGCAGCACTTCGAGCTCGCAGCCGCTGGCCAGCTAACAAGGGGCGCCCACGCACCCAGCTGGCGGGCGGTCGCCAATAGCATCCTTTATCGGCGGATGTAGCTAGGACTGCCTCAGACCTGCATTACAAGGCTGACGCAGTCGACTGCGCTCGATAGCAAACCTGCTCCAACAGTCGGGTCCGATGGCTGCCGATACGGTGGTGGGGGCGGAGCCGACTAGACCTCGGCTCCGCCCCCACCGTTGATACGACCCTGCTGGATGTGTTCGAGTGACCGTCAGTAGCGGTAGCGGATGCGGAACAGCGGGTCGTTCTGCCAGAACCAGCCCCAGACCGGGCGGCCGCCGAGGACGGCGTTGCTTGGCGGGACCACGGAGTAGGGGTCCTGCGGGTTGAATAGCCCCTCGGCCTGGAGCACGCTGGTGTTGCGCGGCAGCGTGGCGATCACCCCGATGGACCCACCGGGCTGGATGACGAACGAGGGCAGCGGCCCGATGACCGAGAACTCGAACTCGCGGTCGGCGACCTTGTCCGCAGCGATGCCGTAGAACAGCCGTAGGGTCCGCTCTCCTGGCTCGACGGTCACCACAGTGCTGGAGAGGGACTGCGCGGCTCGGCCGATGTCGACGGCCAGGTCGCGCTGCTCCTTCTTGGTCGCGCCGTCGGCGAGTGCCTCCAGGCTGTCGACGACCTCCTGGTCGTAGACGGAGCGCTCGACGTCATCGAACGTGAAGACTTGGGCCCCGGTGATCGGCTGGTCGGTGTAGCGCAGGATCGGCTGCTGCTGCGCCTCGGACGCCAGCGGCAGGATCAGGGTGATGCGCTCACCGGCCGCGATGTCTGCCTGCAGCTGCAGCTGGGTGGTGATGAAGACGTCATCGTGGGTCTGTTCCCCCGACCCGCGTGAGACGACGTCGATGGTCGTGTCGACCAGTCGGACGGGGATGTTGCTCATCGGCTCGAAAGCCATGTTGTCTCCTGGTTGCTCAGTGATGGCTGGCATGTGGGCGCGGCTGCGATCGCTCTCTCACTCGCTGTCGTCGACGACCTCGGCCTTGCCGGCTCCGCCCTGGATCAGCTCGATCGCCTTGAGGACGTCGCGCTTGTCCTTGCGCTTGTAGGTCTCGCTGGTGGCGAGCGTCTCGTGGTTCCCGTCGGCCTGGATCTCGAAGTAGTACTGCCCGTCGACCGACTTGCTGATCTTGAAGCGCATGTCTGTTCCTCTCTGCCCGAGGCGGGCAGCTGGTGGTCTGTGCCGGCTCGTCGAGTCCCGGCTGACCCGTCGAGCTGTCACTGAGCCTGACACGCCTTGCGTTCAACTGTCAACACTGCTGTCATCTGCGAGCGAGTGTCAGGTCAGTCATATTGACCTAGACGCCGGTAAGCGGGCATGCTAGCCAGCGTGGACGCTATTGAGATGCAGCGTCGGATAGGGAAGCGGATCCGCTCCTGCCGGCTCGAGGCCAAATTCACTCAGCAGGAATTGGCCAGCAGTCTGGGTCTTACGCGATCAAGCGTCAGCAATATTGAAGCAGGCACGCAGTCCTTGAGCCTCGTTGGCTTCCTGAAGATTGCTCAAGAGCTTGGGGTCTCCCCGAGTGTTCTACTTGATTCGATTAACGAAGGTATCGAGGCGCGCACCTCGGGTCGTGTCGCGGGCCTTCCGGACAGATATCAGTCTTGGGTGGCGGCTGTTAGAAGCGATGACTCGACCTTCGAGCCGTCAACCGGAGCAGCGGTCTAATGCTAAGTACACGGCAAAGAAACGCAGAGGCAGCAGCTCGCGCGCTATTGGAGGCTCACAATTTCCAGCAACGCTTGCCGGTCCCCGTGGAGGCGGTTGCAGCTGAACTCGGTGTCTTGGTGCGACGCCAGCACTTCGACGCCGACGACGTCAGCGGTCTACTCATTCGTGAGCCGGGCGAGGCCCCCATCATTGGTGTCAATGCCAGTAACAGCCCCAGGCGGCAGCGTTTCACCATAGCTCACGAGTGTGGTCACTTCCTGCTCCACAAGGGAAAAAGGCTCGTACTGGATCGCGCCGTGCGCGTGAACTTTAGGGATTCTGCTTCGTCTCTTGCAACAGACCGTGAAGAAATGGAGGCCAATGCTTTTGCGGCTGGCCTCCTGATGCCATCTGCCGCTTTGAGTGATGAGCTGAATCGCCTAGTGCGTGGAAGACCACTTAGTGATACGCACGTGGTTCAAGCCTTAGCGGACAAGTGTGATGTCAGCAAAAGTGCTATGGAATTTCGCCTGATCAACTTGGGTATGCTGACGCCAAGCGATTGACGTCGCTCGCGCCGACATTACGAGTTGGTGCGATAGCACCAAGTATGACGGCAGCATGCTTGAAAAGTCTGATCAAAGAGCCCGCAGGGGCAAGGTCGATCTAGCTCGACTCCAGCCCAGCGGTCTCCTGACCGCGGCCGGGGGAACCAGTCCTCTCCGCCAGAGATGCGGTGGTTTTCCGTCATGTCTACGACTGGGGTTTTTACCCACGGCGTGTCTGTCGGCCATGGGCGTAGCCAGCGGGGGAGCGATTGGGAGACGCGGTCGATGTCACCGATGATCAGGGTGAATTGCCATTCACCCATCTCCAAGTCGAACATGTGGGAGCCATTTCTGCCTGCCCGTAAGGATGGGTAGAGCAGTGCTTTGGGATTGGCGCCTGGGATGTAACCGCCCATCCACTTCCACGCGCGCAGGAGCGCTACCTCATTCGGGTTTAAGGTACCCGTAAGAACTTGCCGGCGCAGTCGATGGAATAGTCGCTTAGGTAGGTGGAACAAAGTAAATGGTGGTGATGGTGCTAGGTGAGCCTTTAGGGCGATACCTACAAGTGCGAGCAAGACTTTGTTGACGTTAAGATTATTCAGCCCACAGGGGTAGGTGAGAGTTACTCCTATTTGCGCGAGATGCTCAGGCCTCCCGCGACACAGTTTGGCAAGGTATGCCTCGGCATCGCCTAGCAGCTGCTCGCAAGACCGGCAGAGCAAGTAATGCTTTCTCCCGTCTTGCGCGACGTACTCGATGCCCAGGCGACTTACCGATCCATGAACGCCCCCCTCTGCCTTCATCCACGCAAAGGTCCACCTAGGTGCAACATGGCTGAGTTGCAGATGCTTGTGAATCAGGCAGAGACGGCAACGACCGAAGCTGTCTGCGATCCGGACGTCACTGCCCAGGAGGTATGTGGTCCGGTCTCCGACGGAAATGCGTAGCCGCTGACGCGTAGGGGCGGAAACTACATCATGGCCGGACGCCCCCACGGTCAGCCGAAGTGGTCCCTGCTTACTAGGCTTGGCCATACCAACCGTCGACTCCTGGTCAGCCGCATGCGTGCCGGTCTCAATCTAGTCCGGGCGGCTCAGTTGGTGACAGCCCCGCCAGGCTCCGACCCATAGGAAACGTCCTTTATCTATGGGTGGTCGACGCAGTTGCGGCGAGCTCTCGATCGCGTGCTCGTCAGGGCTTGTTCAAGCAGGCCCAGACGTGCTTGTGGTCGGGTTCGTAGTGGACGCCGTGCCCGGCGGCGAGGTCGGCGATGACGTAGAGGCCGTATCCGCCTTGTCCAGCGGGACGGTCTCGGGCGGGGGTGGGTGGCCGGTCGGGGGCGCTGTCGGTGACGATCACGATCCAGCGGCCCGCCTCGTCGGCGATGTGGAGGCTCGAGGGGGGGGGGGCGCGCCGTGGCGTAGTGCGTTTGACGTCAGCTCGTCGATGATCAGGATGGCCCCGTCGATGACGTCCTCGACGGCCGGCGGGATGTCTTCGTCACGATCGAGGTCGAGGGAGGACAGCAGGAAGTCCTGCACCTGTCGACGCACACTGCTCAGGCTCCGCAGCGAGCCGAGCTCGAGGGACAGCCGTGCGTCGGCGGTTTCGGGTACGGGGGTGTCGGTTCGCCAGGAGGTGAATGCCTCGGCGTACTCGGCGGGTGTCCGGGTGGGGTCACTCATCGGTGGAGGTCCTCCGTGGGCACAGGGGCGTCGTCCCCGTCAGCTGCGTCACTGGGCGGGGTGGCGCGGTGCGGGGACGCCGGAGGGGACGTTGTGTGGGCCGGCTTCGGCGGGGCGGGGCTCGTCTTGCCGGTGGAGCCGGATGGCCACGAGTGCAACGTCGTCGGTGGGGTGCCCGTTGACCAGCCGGGTGATGAGGCCGTCGCACAGCTCGTCCAGGCTCGCGCTGGTGAGCTCGGTGGCGGCGGCGGTGAGCCGGGCGAGGCCGGCGTCGATGTCGGCGTCGGGGCGTTCGATGAGGCCGTCGGTGTAGAGCAGCACGGTGGCGCCTCGATCGAGCTCGGTGACCTGCTCGCCGCGCCGGGTGGTCGGGTCCACGCCCAGCAGTAGGTCGCCCCTCTTCCCGCCGAGCAGCTCGTGGCTGCCGTCGGTGTGCAGGATCAGCGGTGGGGGGTGCCCGGCGTTGGCCCACACCATCCGGGTCACGCCGCGCTCGACCTCGGCGGGCGTCTGCTCGAACCGGGCGACAGCGGCGGTGGCCAGAGTGTGGACCTGCAGGATCTGCATGGCGGCGTCCAGCCCGCGCAGCACCTCGGCCGGGCCGGCGCCGCTGTAGGCGGCGATGCCGCGCAGCAGGCTGCGGAGCTGCCCCATGGCCGCCGCGGCCTGGGTGTCGTGGCCGACGACGTCGCCGATGACGATCATGGTCGAGCCGTTGGGTTGGAGGAAGGCGTCGTACCAGTCCCCGCCCACCCGGGCGGCCTCGCTGGCGGGCAGGTACCGGACCACGACCTGGACGTGATTGGGCTCGGGTGGCTCGGTGAGCAGGCTGCGCTGGACGTCCTCGGCGAGCTGAGTGCGCACCCGGCTGACCCGGCTGGACTCCAGCGCCGTCCCCAGCCGGTCGGCGATCTCCTGGGCGGTGGTCTCCTCCTCAGGATCGAGTGGGCGGTCGGGGGAGCTGAGCAGGGTCAGGGCGCCGATGACCTGGCCGCGGGCGCGCAGCGGGTGTACCGACCCGCGGGGCGGTCCCAGCGCGTCCAGGTGGACCCGGGCGGCGGAGTTGACCGGCACCTTCGCGATCGTCTCGGCGGTCAGCAGCTCCGGGACACCGGTGCGCAGCGCGCGGGCGAAGGGCGCGTGCGGGGGCAGGTCGACCAGGCGCACCCGGGCATAGGCGTCCAGCGCGGGCCGCCGGTGCTCCTCCACATGCCAGGAGCTGAGGTCCCGGGCCCGCCCGTCCGGGCCGATCTCGGTGACGATGCAGCTGTCGGCCAGCGCTGGCACCAGCAGCTGCGGCAGGCGCTGCAGGACGTCGTGCGTGTCGCCGACGGTGAGGGCCTGCGACACCCGCGCCACCAGGGCCAGCCGCGCGGCCGTGCGGGCCTCGCGCCGGTCGGCCTCCACCCGGGCGGTGATGTCGGAGAAGTACAGCGACAAGCCGTCCGGACTCGGCCAGCAGAGGACCTCGAACCACGTGTCCAGCGGTGCGGGGTAGTAGGCCTCCAGCGTCTGCGGGAGCGCCGTTTCCACGGCTCTGCGGTAGGTCGTCTCGAACACGTTGCCCACGACGTCGGGGAATGCTTCCCAGATCGTCCGCCCCAACAGTTCGGTCCGCAGGTGCCCTAGCAGTCGTTCCGCGGCGGCGTTGAGGACAGTGAACCGCCAGTTCGTGTCCAGGGACAAGAAGCCCGAGGGCATGGCCTCCAGGACCCGGGCGGTGCGCTGGTGGGCCTCGCCGGCCGCCTGCAAGGCGACCGAGCGGGCGTAAAGCTGGGCCTGCAGCTCGTTGAAGGTCGCCGGCGTCCCCTCTGCTGTCGAGGTCGCGGCTGTGGCCCGCTCCTGGGCCTGCACGTAGTCGGTGACCTCGTCCACCCGCTGGATCAACAATTCCACCTGGCCGGCGGAGTCCAGGACCGGGGTGACGGTGTGGGACCACCACCGCTCACGCACCTGACCGTTCACGGAGTCGGCGGTGTCGTAGCGCTGCACAAACGCCGACGTCGGCCGTGCGGTGGTAAGCGTCTCCTGGAACGCCATCCCCAGCAGCGGCCGCCCCGTCTCGTCGAGGGCGTCGGGTGTGGGCGGGAAGACCTCGAAGACGGGCCGGCCGACGACCGCGTCGAGTCGCAGGCCGGCCAGGGCCAGGTGGGCGGCGTTGGCCGTGACGATCGTCAGGTCGGGCCTGACGACCAGATGGGGCGTGGGCAGAGCGTCGAACAACTGCTGGTAGTCCACACCGGACACGCCGCCGTCCTCCATAGCTGTGAGCGAATCAAGCGACTGCCCGGATGCGGGACGTCCCGTCCGATTCAAGGCCTGGCGGGTGCGCCCACCCAACGGGGCGGGAAAGAAACTGTGGCACGAGGGTCGTGAGCGACGCTCTCGTCCTCGTCGCTGAGCGAGGACGGCGCGATGAACGCCAGCTCGTCATCTGATCACCCGAAGACGTCCGTTCGCGGACCTAGAGGCCGGGGACGGCGGCTAAGAGCGCGCTGACGTACTCGTCGATGAGGCAGCCGCAGGGCTCGGAAAGGGCGACGACGATCGGCTCGCGCTGCCCGCGGATGCGGGCGTACTGCTCCTCCACCCCAGTCGTCGGAAGCGAGCAGATGGGGCACGTGGGGGAGTAGCCAGCCGGCCAGACGAGCTCCTCGAGCTCCGCCCCGCGGCGCGTCGACCTCCCCAGCAACTGGACCTCCGGCGCCGGCACAGGCACGCCCGCTGCCGCTGAAGCCGGCGCATCGATTAGCTCGACAGGCGCAGCCTCCGACTCGGGCAGCTGAATGACGATCTGCTCGGGACCGACTCCGGTTGTCGCGCTCGCTGGGTCTTCGGGCGTCTGGGCCAGTGCGCGCACCAGTGAGCTGCGACCGACGCCGAGAGTGGCCGCAATCTGGATCAAGGTCATGCCCCGGGAGCGCATCGCATGGGCTGCAGTTATCCGCTCCGGCGTCATCACAGTGGGGCGTCCACCGGCCCGGCCGCGGGCCCGGGCAGCGACCAGGCCGGCGCGGGTGCGCTCGCTGATCAGTCGGCGTTCCATCTGAGCGACCGCGGCGAAGATGCGGAAGACCAGCTCGCCGCCAACGGTGGTGGTGTCGATGACCTCCGTCAGCGATCGGAACTGGATGCCGCGAGCGGCGAGGTCGTTAACGATGGTGGTGAGGTCGGCGACCGAGCGGCCCAATCGGTCGATCCGTCACACGGCGAAGGTGTCCCCGGGCCGGAGGAAGTCCAGGCAGGTGATGAGCTGCGGGCGGGCGGCGGTGGCTCCGGAAGAGTAGTCGGTGAACACCCGCACCGCCCCGGCGGCGGTGAGCGCATCGTGCTGCAGGGCGGGATCTTGCTCGAGGGTGGACACCCGGGCGTAGCCGACCATGTTCACGCGCGCAGGCTAGCGGGAGCGGCCCACAACGGCAGGGGTCAGCGGATTCGGGCCGTTGATTTCGGGCACGGGTTCTGGGCCGGTTGACCCGTCGGTCGACCTGGGCAAATGCCCGACGGGTCAAGGGGCGCAGAGAGCGGCCCAGAAACGGGGGCGGTCTCAACGGGTCTGTGCAACGGCCTCGTTGAATGCTTCGGCGGGAGTCTTCCAGCCCAGCGTTTGTCGGGGTCGTCCATTCAGGCGTGCGGCAATGGCGTCGAGGTCGTCTTGGGTAAAGGTGCGCAGGTCAGCGCCCTTGG
>Ga0210040_10001537_pt1 | contig 34622 bp, 34 predicted proteins | sample CryGeyCG12114_NA_FD_185462 | JGI IMG/M metagenome (GOLD analysis project Ga0210040, IMG submission 185462) | Groundwater microbial communities from aquifer - Crystal Geyser CG19_WC_8/21/14_NA (SPAdes) (version 2) | ecosystem: Environmental > Aquatic > Deep subsurface > Groundwater | place: USA...
CCCTGAGGGCATCATCCCGCCGCTGCTCAGAGCGACGAGGGCGAACCGGATCTTCACCTCGGAAGTGCAGGCTCGGCGTCATATCCGTCAACGCGCTCTCCGCCCGCACTCGTATGGCCCGCCGTCCCGGCTCGGCAGCGGTGTCCACGTCGACGTGGGGGAGCGGCACGGTCGACCCGTGTACACGGTGACGCCGACCGCGAAGGAGCCGCGCGGCGCCATCGTCTACGTACACGGCGGCGCCTGGGTCAACGAGATCGTCTCGCAGCATTGGCGCCTGGCCGCTCAGCTCGCGTCGGAGTGCGGCGCACGCGTCATCCTCCCCATCTACGGTCTCGTTCCGTTCGGCACGGCCGACGATGCCCTCCAGCTCGTGAAAGAGCTCATCCTCGACAGCTTGGATCGCTACGGCGCGACATGCCTCGCGGGGGACTCGGCGGGCGGACAGATCGCGCTGTCGACCGTGCAGGTCCTCCGCGGCGAGCATGGGATGACGCTGCCGCGCACCACGCTCATCTCGCCCGCACTCGATCTCACCTGGAGCAACCCCGAGATCCCCGTCGTGCAGCCGACCGATCCGTGGCTTGCAACCCCGGGCGGGCGCGTGTTCGCCGAGCACTGGCGCGGCGAGCGGGACCTTCTCCACCCTGTCGTCAGTCCACTCGCTGGCTCGATGGCGGGGCTCGGCCCGCTCAGTATCTTCACCGGCACGCGCGATGTGCTGAACCCCGACGCTCGCCTGCTGCGCGACGAGGCTCACAAGGCGGGAGTCGATGTGACCTTCCATGAGGGCGTTGGGCAGGTGCACGTCTACCCGCTGCTTCCCACGGCGAGGGCACGGAGCATGCGGCAGCTGCTCGCAACTGAGCTGAGAGAGGCGCTCGAAGCATGACCGGGGCCACCGCTCACTTCGACGTCATCATCATCGGTGCCGGCATCTCGGGAATCGGCGCCGCGCATCACCTGAAGGAGGATTCGCCGAGACGCTCCTTCGCGGTCCTCGAGGCGAGGGATTCGCTCGGCGGCACGTGGGACCTGTTCCGCTATCCCGGTGTCCGGTCCGACTCCGATCTGTACACCTTCGGCTACAGCTTCCGGCCGTGGCGGGACGAGCAATCGATCGCGAGTGCCGACCGCATCCTGCAATACCTGCGTGAAACCGTCCGGGACGACGGGACGGAAGCGAAGATCCGCTTCGGCCACCGGGTCGTCACCGCTGACTGGTCGAGCTCGACGCAGCGCTGGCAACTCGAAGTGGAGCGCACCGACACGGGGGAGCGGGTACGGTTCACGGCTGGCTGGCTGTTCTGCGCGGGCGGCTACTACCGCTACGACCGCGGATATACGCCGGAGATCCATGGCCTCGACCGATTCGAGGGGCCGGTCGTCCATCCCCAGCACTGGCCTGACGATCTCGACGTCACCGGCAAGCGGGTCGCGGTGATCGGCAGCGGCGCGACCGCCGTCACGATCGTGCCTGCTATCTCCGACACGGCGGCAAGCGTGACGATGGTGCAGCGCACGCCGACCTACATCCTTCCGATCGCATCCCGTGACCGACTCGCCAAGTGGCTGCGTCCACTGCTCGGTGACCGGCGGACGCACAGGATCGTCCGGGCGAAGAACATTGCATTGCAGCGGGTGACGTGGCGGCTGGCGCGCAGGTTCCCCGAGCAGGCGCGACGCATCATCCGACGGGCGAACATCAGCGCGCTGCCGGCGGGCTTCCCGGTCGACGAGCATTTCAACCCGCCCTACAACCCGTGGGATCAGCGCCTCTGCTTCGTGCCAGACGGCGATTTCTTCGACGCCATCCGCGCGGGCAAGGCGAACATCATCACCGACCAGATCCGCGAGATCACTGAACGCGGCATCGAATTCGAGTCCGGACGGCGGCTCGAAGCGGATGTGCTGGTCACCGCGACCGGGCTCGATGTGCAGCCGTTCGGCAGTGTGCGGCTCTCTATCGACGGGACACCGCTCGACCTGTCCGAGCACCTGTCGTATCGGGGCCTCATGCTCGACGGCGTGCCGAATCTCGCCTACGCCATCGGGTACACGAACGCGTCCTGGACGCTGAAGATCGGTCTCGTCTGCGAGTATTTCACCCGCCTGCTTGCCCGGATGGATGGCGAGGGGTACGCCGTCTGCTGGGCTGAACGGCCCCATGGAAAGATCGAGACGCGTCCATTGCTCGACTTCGGTGCTGGCTACGTCAGTCGTGCGATTGACCGCCTACCCAAGCAGGGCCCGAAACCCCCATGGTTGACCTCGCTCGACTACAGCGACGACATCCGCCTCCTCCGCAAGACCCCGGTGATCGACGAGTACCTGCGCTTCAAGTGAGAAGCTACCCAGTGTGTCTTCGACGGCGCTCATCTATATCCCACTGTCAGCTGCACCCGGCGAAAGGCAACCGTGAACCTAGGTGTCGGTCCGATTCTTGTCATCGCCGCAATCGTGCTTGGTGGTGTCACTCAGCAAATCGCGCGAAGTGACGCCCGGAAGGCCAAAGAGGCTGGACGTAGCGGTCTTGGGCTCTCCTCACGCGTCTGGCTCCTTTCGGTGGTGTTCGTCGCTTTGCTCGTGATCGGTTCCGTGCTCACGCTCAATTCTTTCGAGCGCTAGGAGCGCGCATCAGTCAGCGGCTTTCGGTCTGAACTCCGCTTGCCGTAACCGAGAGCATCGACTTAGGCAAAGAGCGCGGTTCGCCCGGTGTTGTTTTCGGTGGAGCGAGTTGCAGCTGCTCGGGGGGAGAAACGTCCCACGCTGGCGGCGGCGGCGGAGCGGCTGGCGGGGGTTGCAGGGTGATTGTGCGCTTCGAGCGGCTGAGGGTCCAGCCGCGGTCGAGCAGGTGGTGATGCCATGGGCAGAGCATCAGGCCGTTCGCGATGTCGGTGGGGCCGCCCTGTTCCCAAGGGACCAGGTGATGCACCTCACTGTGACTCGGTGGTGCGGTGCAGCCTTCAACGGCGCAGCCGCCGTCGCGGAGCGCGATCATGAGGCGTTGGTGTTCGGTGAAGACGCGGTAGCGAACGCCGCAGTCCAGCGGCTGCCCTGCGGTGCCGAGCACGGCCGGAATGATGTCTGCGTCGGCGGCGAGGCGGCGGGCGGTGCTCGCCGACACTGGCTCTTCGACACCGAGGATGCTCGCTGCGCCGAGGCCCGAGCGGAGGTCGTCGAGTGTGACGGTGACGATAAGGGTGGGGCGCACGCCCGCTGTCTTGTGCTTCTGCTCGTCGGCGAGGCCGTCACGGGCAAGCCCGACGAGTGCATCGAGACGGATCTGGTCGAGAGTGCGTCCGTCGGAGGCGATCGCCTTTGCGTCGTTGCGCTGATCGATCTGTTCGGGGTCTTCGAAAACGACCCTGCGTCGACGCGGATTGGTCTGCGCATCGAAGTATGCCTTCACCCAGCCCGCCGATTCGGGGTCGAGGGCGCCGCTGAACGGTGTGAGCCCGTCGCGCTCGCGGCCGAAGCGGAATGCTCGCTGATCGCGCAGCTCGTGTTCGCGGCTCTTGGTGCGCAGCGGATCGAGCCGGTCACGCCACTGCTTGCCGACCTTGCGCACATCGTCAGCGGGCGCGTCTTTGGCAAGAGCGAGCAGGTCGTCGACCGCCTCAGTCACCGCTTCCGCTGGAGCGTCACTAGCAGGACCGAGACCGGTGACGATTCCTTCGGCGGCATCGAGGGAGATCTCGCCGGCAGCCACGGCGTCGCCCACAGCGGCGAAGGCCCCGCCGCCCATGGCAACGCCGAGTCGCCCTTTCGCCGCCGCATTCTGGGCAGTGCTGCCCGTGATCTTCGCGAGGAAGGCCCCCGGATCGCGGTAGCCGTTGCGTGCAGCCAGCCCCACGCGGCCCGCTTCCCTCACTGACCGGGCGGTGATCTCGCCGGCCAGTCGAACACAGATGGCGTCTGCTGCGCGTCGCACCGCTTCGGCTTCGCTCGCGAGGCGCAGAAGCGAATCGTCGCCGAGCGCTGCGACATCGGCGACCCCGAACCCGAGCCCTCGCGCCCGAGCGCCGGCGACGAGCGTCGCTGATGTCTCGCGCAGCAGGTCGAGTGGGGTGGCCATGAACTAAGTGAAGCAGTAGCCGCCGACATTGAAATGCCTGGTGTGGGTAATGTTTCACTGTCTCAGCCTGTGGAGGAGATACCGAACCTGAACTCCTGAGCGTTGTGCATGGCGGAGCCTCTCGCGAAGGTACACACTCGGAACGTTCGAACTGATTGGAGTCCCGATGTCAGCCCTGCCCAACCCGATCGATCCGCCCCAGATCGAGACGAGTCCCGCTTTCGCTCAAGGCATGGTCCTTCCCGCCGGACGGACCCTCTACGTCGGCGGTCAAAACGGTGTCGACGAGCACGGCACGATGCTCGAAGGGCTCGGCGCGCAAACCGCACAGGCGCTGCGGAACGTGCTGGCGGTCCTCACCGCCGCAGGAAGCGGACCGGAGCATGTCGCGAAGTTGACGATCTACCTGCACCCTGACGTCAATCCGAACGAAGCGTTCGCGGCCTCCCGCGAGACGTGGACCTCTCGAACCGCGGTCACAGTGCTTTCTGCTGGGCTCATTCGTCCGGGCGCTCTCGTGGAGATCGAGGCAGTCGCCATGGTGCCGTAGATCGGGTCGAGATCGACCCCTTCATTTCGCTGCGCTCAATGGGCGGGCCGTAGGGCGAGGTAGCCTCGAAGGGAGCGCTCGACCGTGCTCCCGGACGACGGATCAGTACCCGGAACGCGACAAGACTGGCCACAAGGAGCAGTCATGTCCTGGATCGTCCTCGTTCTCTCCGGTGTCCTCGAAGCGGTGTGGGCCACCGCGCTCGGCAGATCCGAGGGATTCACGAAGCTCTGGCCAACCGTCGTCTTCGGCATCGCGATCGTTGCCAGCATGGCGGGGCTCGCTTTCGCGATGCGCGGCATCTCGGTCGGCACCGCTTACGCAGTGTGGGTCGGAATCGGGGCGGCCCTCACCGTCGGCTACGCGATGGTATTCGGTGGTGAGCCGACCTCCATCGTGAAGGTGCTGTTGCTGCTCGGGCTCATCGGCTGCGTCATCGGGCTGAAGCTGGTGGACGCAGGGCACTGATCCACCCGGGTGTCGTTTCGCGACGGCCTCGGTGTGGTGCGGCCTCCCCAACGACCGGTGTGCCGAGAGCGGCGCCGATCTCATGGGAGGGTGGTGGTGTGTTCCCTGCTGCGCGCTACCGACGTTTCCGAGTGGAAGAACGGGCACTGCTCGACGCGCTTCTCGCGGGCAACGAACCGGGCTTCGATGTCCTGCGATCTCAGCTCGCAAGCGCGTCGTACAAGGCGCCGTGGTTTCCCGGTTCCGTGAGCTTCGAGATCCACGTAGCTGAAGGGCTACCTCTCGCTGGGCGAGGTGGCGAGGATGGTCAGGGCGAAGGGCAAATCATCCGCGCACAGAACGTCTATCGCCATGACGCTCCGAAGGTCCAGGAAAACCTGATCGGCAGCATCTTCCTGTGGGTCGCCGACGGCATGCTCTCAGGACTCGAGTATGCATCGGCCAACGAAGGCGTGCCGACATCGCTGCCGACCCCGGCGCAGCTCGGAGACTGAGCGCCCGACGCGTACCTTCAATACGAGGTGCGCTCGTCGTCATCCGATCCCGCGTACGCCGCAGCGAGGGCTTCGGATCCGCGGGCGAGGAGTGCGACATCAGCACCCACCAGCAGGAAGCGGGCGCCAGCGTCGAGATAGTTGCGTGCCGCGACCGGGTCGAACGCATTGACCCCGACCGGCTTGCCGGCCGAGCGCACCGCGTCGAACGCGCGAAGTACCGCGGCGACCACATCGGGATGGGTCTGTTGACCGAGTAAACCCATCGATGCGGCGAGGTCGGAGGGGCCGACGAAGACGCCGTCGACGCCATCGACGGCGGCGATCTGCGCAGCTGCCTCGACTCCTGCCGCCGTCTCGATCTGCACGAAGACAGACACGTGTCGATCGGCCTCCGCGAGGTAGTCGTCCACGCGATTCCATCGAGCCGAACGGGCGAGCGCCGAACCGACACCACGGACGCCATGTGGGGGATAGCGAACCGCGCGCACGACCTCGCGTGCCTGCTCGGTGTTGGAGATCATCGGCACCAGTAGATTTTGCGCACCGAGGTCGAGCACCTGCTTGATCTTCACTGGCTCAGCGGACGGCACCCTCACGACGGTTGTCACCGGATAAGCCGCCGTCGCCTGCAGTTGAAGGAGCGTCGAGCCGAGATCGTTCGGTCCGTGCTCCTGGTCGATGAGCACCCAGTCGATGCCGGACCCTGCGATGATCTCAGCGACGAGTGGGTCGCCCGTGCAGATCCAGATGCCGGCGAGCGGCGTGGTCGAGGTGGCGAGCCTCTCCCGAAGAGTCGGTGTCAGACGAAGCGGCATGAGATGGTCCCCAGCTCGCGGTAATCGGCGAGCACGGTGTCACCCTTCTCGACCCACATCGGTCTCGTGAACGAGCCGGCGAGAATGATCTCGCCGGCTTCCAGACGGGCGCCGTGCTGAGCGAGCTTGTTCGCCAACCAGGCGACACCACTGGCCGGATGATTGAGCACCGCGGCAGCTACCCCTGACTCTTCGATCGTCTCGTTGCGGTAGAGCAGAGCGGACACCCAGCGCAGGTCGACCGCGTCGACAGGCATCGGGTTGCCGCCGTAGACGAGACCACCGAACGCCGCATTGTCGCTGATCGTGTCGACGATCGTGCGGCCGGGCATCTCGATGCGAGAGGAGAGGATCTCTAGGGCCGGGACGACGAACGCCGTCGCTTCTAGCACGTCGAAAAGCGTGACGGCAGGCCCTTCGAGCGGCTTGGCGAGCGTGAAGGCGAGCTCGACCTCGATGCGCACGTTCGAGAACCGGTCATGCTCGATGACGGATCCGTTCTCGAAAACCGCATCGGCGAAGATCGCGCCGTAGTCGGGCTCGGTGATTCCGGTAGCGACCTGCATGACCTTCGAGGTCAACCCGATCTTCCGGCCCACATGTCGGCGCCCGGAAGCGACACCGCGTCGGTGCCACTCGTTCTGAACGGCGTAGGCGTCCTCGACGCTCATGCCGGGGTTGCGTGCCGTCAGCAGCGGAACGGTCGACCGGTCACGCTCTGCGGCGGCGAGTTCGTCCGCGATCGCGACGACCGCGGCATCATCCAACGCCCTCACCGGTTCTCATCCTCGAAGCGGGCACGCCATCCCGCGTTCATCGGGAAAAGACCGTCGAGGGAATGGCCGTCGGCGACCTGCTTCGCGATCCAGCCCTCTTCCTTCTCCTGAGCGAGTGCACCGTCGGCTACCTCATCGGCGATGGCTGCCGGGATGACGATCACGCCATCGGCGTCGCCGACAATGATGTCGCCGGGTTGAACCGTCGTGCCGCCGCAGCCGATCGTGACATCCGCCTCCCATGGCACATGGCGCCGGCCCAGAACGGCGGGATGCGCTCCCGCGGAATAGGCGGGCAGACCGAGGGCAGCTACTGCCTCATAGTCGCGGATGCCGCCGTCGGTGACGATGCCCGCTGCGCCCCGAGTGTGGGCGCGAAGGGCGAGGATGTCGCCGACCGTGCCCGAGGTTGCGTCGCCGCGCGCCTCGATGACGATCACTTCGCCCTCAGCCACCTCGTCGAAAGCGCGCTTCTGGGCGTTGTATCCGCCGGCGTGCGCCGCGAAGAGGTCCTCGCGCAACGGCACGAAGCGGAGCGTCTTGGCGACGCCGACGAGCTTCGCCCCGGGATGCATGGGCCGGACGCCGTCGATCGAGACATGGTCTAGCCCGCGCCCGCGCAGCTGACCGGAAAGACTAGCCGTGGGTGCGGCAAGCAGTTTGGCTTTCAACTCGGGTGAGAGGGTGCCCCGCGAAGGGTCGTCCGACTGGGGGATTTCGTTGCTTGTCATCACCGGCCTCAATGTACGCCGAGGAATTGCTCGAGCGTCTCAGGAGTCGCGCGAAGGTGCGGTTCGTTCAACACCTCGTCCGGGAACTCGCTGGCCTCGAAGAACCAACGACGCGACGCCGGCATACCCCACAGCTGCGCGCGTTTGGGGTTGCTCACGTCCCAACGGATGGGCTCGTCCTCGAGGTCCATGAATTGATAGTGCGTCGTGAACAGCTCGATTCGGTGCTGGTCGGGGTCGCGGAGGTAGAGGAACAGAGCGTTGCTGATCCCGTGCCGGCCAGGGCCGCGGTCGATCTCGTGCCCGAAGCCGAGTGAGCCGGCGACATCGGCGGCGTGCAGCAGTGCGCTGGCGTCGGGCACTGTGTAGGCGAAGTGGTGGAGACGCGGACCGTGCCCATTGGTGAAGACGAGGTCGTGCGTGTTTCCCTTCACCTCCATCCAGGTGCCCCAGAGCTCATCGGTGCCGTCCTTCGCCGTGTACTCGGACACGCGCATACCGAGTGCGGTCCAAAAGTCGGTTGCGGCCTGAACGTCGTAGGTGACCACCTGGTAGTGGTCGAGTCGCTGCGGCGCCCCAGCGACGAATTCGTCGAAGTTCTGCATCTTGCGCGGCACCAGGCTCATCGACGAGGTGAGTTCCATGTGGGTGCCCACCGGGTCGCGGAACTGCAGGGTGGGTCCTTGGAATGGCTTTTCGACTCTCTGGCACTCGATACCGGCACTAGTGAAGTGCTTCTCCGCCGCGACGATGTCTTCGTCGGTGCGCACTCGCAGACCGATTCGATGAGCTTTGGCCTCGGTCGACCGTTCGAGGACGAGGCTGTGGTGGGCGGCTTCCTCGAGCCCGCGGAGATAGACCACGTCGTCGGTCTCTTCGGTGACGACGAGGCCGATCACGTCGCGATAGAAGTCGCGGCTCGCCTCGAGATCGGTGACACCGAGAGAGACATGGCTCGCTCGTGTCAGGGTGAAAGGAGGCTTCACTTCGGTCGTCGGCAACATCGGCGGCTCCACAGTCCGGAAAGCGGGGTGACGCTTTCAGAGTCGCACTCGCAGGGGCGGTGCGGTACTACCGTCTCGATGTAGCCGTCATAGCTTGGGGCTATACCTCTGCCTTCACTATGCTTCGAGCTATGGAGCTCCGTCATCTCCGCTACTTCAACGCGGTCGTCGACGCCGGCTCATTCACTGCTGCAGCCGCTCGGTTGCACATCTCGCAACCGCCGCTGAGCGTTGCGATCTCGGCCCTCGAAGCGGAAGTCGGCGTGAGCCTACTCGTCCGCACCTCGCGCGGCGTCGAACCGACGAGTGCCGGCCGATATCTGCTCGATGCGTCGTCGCGCGTGCTCGGCGAGATCGACGACATCGTGCTGACGCTCGGCCGTTTCGGCGCGGGCACCGTCGGCGCGTTGACGCTCGCAGCAGTGCCGACGCTCATGTGGCATCGGGTGCCCGCGCTGCTGCGCGGTTATGCGGTCGAGGCACCCGAGGTAGAGATCCGTCTCGTCGACCCGCCACCGTGGGCTGCCATCGACATGCTGCAACAGCGTCGGGCCGATCTCGCCGCCGTCATGGTCGCCGAGCCCAGCCGCTTCGCGCGTCGGCACCGAGAGTCGCTCGACATCGTCGACTGGGGAGAGGTGCCCCTCGTGGCAGCTCTGCCGCCGGACGAAGCGGATGCACCTGATCCGCTGCCGCTGCGCAGCTTCGAGGGACAGATCGTCCTGGTTCCTCGCCGTACCGCCGCGCTCGCCAGCCTCCCTGAGGCCGTCGAGGCGGTATTCCGAAAGCACGGCGTCGCGCCGGCCTCGATTCGCACTGTCGAGACCATTCAGACGAGCATCCCTCTGATCGAGGCAGGAACGGCCCGCGCCATCCTGCCCGATCCGGACGGTGCGAGCCTCAGCCGTTTCGGTGTGACCATCCGCACTCTCGAACCGGCGCCCGAGCCGCTGCGCGCTCTCGTGCTGGCCCGTGCCGGAGCGACTCGAAACCCACTCGTCGACCGCCTACTCGACTGGGTGCGCTACTCCAGAGAGTTGCCGGAAGCAACGAACTCCGAGAGGTAGGCGCGGCCGTAGTCATTGCCGTTCGGCAGCCGCATCGTTGTGTGGACATGGAAGCGTGCGGGCAGTCTGTTGTTGAGCCAGACGCCCGCGTGATGGTCGAGCTCAGCGAGGAAGACCGGGCTGTGGACGCGGAAGTAGAACGGCTGCGAACCGTCGGTCGCGCCGTACCAGGAGAACCAGGTCTCGTGGAGGTGTGACTCGACGGCTTCAAGCGTCTGCCGGCGCTGCGGCTCGACCAGCAACGCCAGATTGTCGTCGATGATGTCGAGCAGAAGCCGCTGCTGCGCCTCATCCAGCTCGCTGGCCGGGATTCCTTCGTACGGCACGATTCGGTTGTCGCGGAAGGCGCCTGCCACGTGCCGCTCGTCGGCGGGGTGCAGACGTCCGCTCGGCATCGACGGGTCGAGCACGGAGTCGTACACGACGGCGCGATCGCGCTGCTCGTCGGTCAGCGACTCGGCCAGCTCGATCGCGATCCGCTCCCTCTTCTCGAACAGGGGAGGGCGATCGCCTTCGGTCACGGCCGGTTCCGCGCCGATGAACACCGGAGCAACCACATGGCGGCCGCCGACGACGACGAAGTTGAGCGCGACGTGGTGCCCGAAAAGTTGCCATCCCCACGGCTGATCGGAGGACGGTGTTCCGAAGAGTGACACCCAATAGCTGCGATCATTCATGATCGCCGGCAGGTCGGTCAGCTCGCCGAGGTATGCGTTCAACGCCATTGCCTCGCGTACTCGCTCGTAGCCTTCCGAGCTGAGCGATGTGCGAAGCAGGCCGTGGATCGTCTCGACGAGATTCGACTCGAGTGTCTCGAGTCTCAGCCCGACCCTGTGGATCACGAACTCGGGATTGCTCCAGGCCCGCCATTCCGGTGCCTCGATCGGATAGCAGAACTGCTCGCGCTGCTGCGGGGTGAGCCGCGTGAGCACCGCCTCGGCCGCCGCGACGAGGGCAGCGTCCGTCGGTTCGGGGTCTTGGGGGAGTGTGTAGAGGCCTTCACGTGGGGAGCCGTCTACCGTGATGCCGACGAACGGCTCGTGGTAGAGCTCGGCCCACCCCGCGAGCAGTTCGCGAAGGAACGGCGCCTTGTAGCGGTCCGCCGTGAACTCCTCGAAGTCCATCCCGCGTCCCTCGGCGAGCACGGGATCGTCATGGTCGTAGAGGTATGCCCGGTAGCTGTCTTTCGGCAGCTCGACGATTCCTTCGAGCCCGGTGACTCGCGCCGTCGAGAAGAAGTCGTCGATGCTCTCGTCGCTGCGCTCCGGCATGCTCGCGTCCTTATCCATTGCTCCCGTCGCGGCCGATCAGATCGGCAGGTTGAAGAGGCGCTTGGCGTTGCCGGACATCACGAGCTCGCGTTCTTCGTCGCTGATGTCGAGATCGTTGTTCACGAAGTTCACGCCCTGGCTCATCCAGCCGTAGAAGACAGGGAAGGAGGAACCGAAGAGGTAGTGGTCGGCGCCATTGATCTTGAGCGCCGCCTCGACCTGGTGCTTCCCCCACGAGTGCGGGTGGGTGAGGTCGTAGAAGATGTTGTTCTCGAGGTAGCTCTTGATCTTGTCGCCGCCGGTGGAGTCGAGGCGGTTCATCGCCTCCTTCTTGTTGGAGGCGTGCGGGGTGAGCAGCTCGGTGTTCGAGAACCAGTTGCCGCCGAGCATCGTGTGGATGAAGCGCAGTTCCGGCATCCGGTCGAACATGCCGCTGAACAGTTCACGGCCCACCGCTGTCGCCTGGTCGACGATGCGTCCGAATTCGCGGCGGAGGTTGGTGTAGTCGATGACCGACTTCCACTCGACGGGCAGCGGTGTGTGATGCACGACGACGGGAATGTTCAGCTTCTCGATGACCTTGAGGTAGGGCTCGAACGCCTCGTCGTCGAGGTAGAGCTGGCCGTAGTGGCAGGCCAGCTGGACGCCGACCGCACCGAGCTCCTTCACGCAGCGCTCGAGCTCGTAGATGTTCTCTTTGCCGCCCCACGGCGGTACACATGCGGTCGCGAAGAGCCGCCCATTGGAGCGCTTCACGATGTCGTACGCGTTGTCGTTGACCTCTTTGCAGGTGTCGAGCCGCAACCACTCCTGCCAGACCGGGACCCGCATGATGCCGTAGTCGACGCCTGCGTCATCCATGGCGGCGAGTTTCGATTCGACGGAGTAGTCGCCGTCGACGTAGTTGAGGTTCTGGAAGCCCTTGGGCTTCTCGAGGATGAGCTGCTTCTTGCCGCTTTCCATCGTCTCGACGCGGGCGATCTCGCCGAAGCCTCGAGGGGCGGTGCTGAGGAAGCCGTCGAGGATCTTCTCGTTCGAGAAGAGGTCCTCGGGCAGGTGGTGGACGTTGATGTCGACGACGGTCATTGTTGATTCCTCATTCGATGGGTGGGTCGGGGGTCTCGGGAGCCGGGTCGCGCAGCGCCGACGGTCGCGCCGTGAAGTGCAGAAAAACCCGGCTCACGGCTCGAGAGGTGGCGTGCCGGGGAAGCGACGATCGCCCGAAGGTGAGCGCTGTGCGGATCTCCGAGGGGCGCGCGGGGAGCGCGGCAGTGGCCTCGAACGACATCGTCACACCCAAACACTAGGGCGGCAGCCGGGATGGGGTGGGGCGCGAGCCTGCATGGTTATGTTGCACCGATGCGCATACATCGATGCGTCGGTGGTGGCTAGGTTTGTCGAATCCCAGGCGCCCGACGAAGGAGTTCGCGGCCCTGGCCATGACGCAAGGAGGCGTACATGCCGCGCAAATCAGTGTTCTTCAGATCCATGGTTCCGCTCTCGATCGCGGGCGTGCTGCTCGCGGGCTGCTCGACCGGCGGAGAGTCGCCGGATACGAGCCAGACCGCCACCGACGCGACGCTTCGGGTCAACTTCGGTCAGTTCCCCGAGAACTGGTCGCCCGGTCAAGAGATGGAAGGCGGCCTGCTCCGCGTTCCGTACGAGACGTTGCTCGCTCCGGGAAGCGACGGCGAACCGCAGCCGTTCCTCGCGACCGACTACGAACTCACGAACGAGTCACTCACCCTCACCCTTCGGGACGACGTGACGTTCCACGACGGCGAACCCTTCAACGCCGAGGCGGTCAAGGCGAACGTCGAGTTCGTGCAGTCGGGCGCCACGGCATACGCCGGCCCGCTTCAGGACATCTCATCGGTTGAGGTCGTCGACGAATACACCGTGCGACTCAACCTGGCGAGCCCGAACCCGTCGATCGCGAACACTCTGACCTCACGTGTGCTGCCCATCGCCAGCCCGGCCGCCATCGCCGACGGGTCGGTCGCGCAGACCCCGGTCGGCACATCGCCGTGGGCCTACGACGACAGCGCATCCGTCATGGGCTCACGAATGGCCTTCACCGCCTTCGAGGACTACTGGGGAGAGACCCCCGGCTTCGCCAACATCGAGCTCTACGCAATCGAAGAAGCCGAATCGGCAGCAGCCGCCCTCGTCAGCGGTGAGATCGACATCAGCGATGTGGAGGTGACGGCGCTTCCTCGCTTCGAGGGAAGCAGCGTCGAGACGCTTCAGTACCCGGCGATCCGCAACAACCTGTTCTTCTTCGACCGGGGAGAAGGCGGCACGTTCGAGTCTGTAGAGCTGCGTCAGGCGGTCTGCACCGCGATCAACGTGCCGCAGATGATCGATGTCGAGGGCGAAGGTGAGGCGGCGACGCAGCACTTCGCAGAGGGAGAACTCGGGTACAACTCAGAGATCACCGGTTACCCGTTCGATCTCGACGAGGCCCAGTCGCTGTATACCGAGGCGGGTAGCCCCTCCGTGTCGGTCGAGATGGTCGCAGCGCCGTACAACTCGCAGCAGATCGAGATCTACATGACTCAGGCGAGTGAGCTCGGCGACTTCACCGTGTCCGTGCAGACGCTGCCGCCGCCCCAGTACAACGGTGAATGGAACTCAGGTCGCTATCCGCTCGGCCTTTCGAGCAACGATGAGTCGACTCCGTTCGAGTGGTACAGCGCGTGGTTCTCAGCCGAAGCTCCGGGAAACCCTTCGGGTGTTGAAAGCGATGAGCTGAAGGCGGCTGCCGACGCGGCAATCGCGGCCGGAGACTCCGATGAGGCAGAAGACCTGTGGGCCGATGTGACGAAGATCATCGCTGACGAGGCGCTGACCTGCGCTCACCTCCGCGGTGTCGAGACGATCGCGTGGAACAGCTCGGCCGTGTCCGGAGTCTCCGCTCCCGACGAGCTCTGGGAGCCGAAGCTCGTCAATTACCGCGAGCTCACACCCGCCGAGTGATCATGACCGACCAAACGTCAGGGCGAGTCGAGAGAGGAACCGATAGCCGATGCTGAAGCTGATCCTTTCCCGCCTCGCCCTGGCGGTACCCCAACTGCTGCTGCTGTCCTTCTTCGTCTTCCTGCTCACCTATATGGTGCCGGGAAGCCCCGCCGCCGCGGTGCTCGGCGAAGCAGCGACACCCGAGAGCATCGCAAGGGTCGAAACCCAACTGGGCCTCGACCGGCCGTTCTTCGAGCGGCTCACCGAGTGGTACGTCGGCGCCTTCCAGGGCGACTTCGGAAACTCCTATGTCTCGTCACGGCCGGTCAGTGAGCTGTTCCTCGAACGTCTCCCGGCCACTATCTCCCTCATGCTCGGCGGCATCATCGTCGCCGTCCTGCTCGGTATGGCCCTCGGCCTCATCGGTGGCACGAAGGCCGGATCGGTGCGGGACCGCATCGCGACAGCCATCTCATCATTCTCGATGTCGGTGCCCGAATTCTGGGTCGGAATCGTGCTGGTGCTCATGTTCGCGGTGCAGCTGCGCCTCTTCCCGGTCGTGTCGTACGTACCGTTCGACGTCGACCCCTTCGGTTGGGTCCGCGGTCTGGTGCTGCCGTCCATCGCTCTCGGCATCGGCGGAGCCGCCCTCATCGCGAGGCAGACCCGCACCGCGATGGCCGAGACCATGTCAGCTCGTTACATCGACTCGTTGACAGCGGCCGGGGTGTCCCGGAACAAGCTGATCTTCGGTTACGGGCTGAAGAACGCGATGGTGCCCGTGCTGTCTGCAACTGGAATCACGATCAGCATCATGCTCGGCGCGAGCTTCGCGATCGAGAAGGTGTTCGCCTTCCCGGGTATCGGCAGCCTCATGTTGCGCAGTGTCACCGGCAAAGACTTCGCCGTCGTCCAAGGCGGTGTGCTCCTCATCGCCGTCATGATCATCGCCGTCAACCTCATCCTCGATGTCAGCTATGGCCTCATCAACCCGAGATCGCGACCCCAATGAGCGACACCTATACCAGCAACTTCCAGGCGATCCGCGCAGAGAAGCCAAAGCGGAACTCGAACCTTGGACGCATCCTCTCTCGCGTGAGGCGCCAGCCCGCGACTCTCGTGGCATTCGCCTTCATCGTGCTTCTCGCCGTGATCGCGCTGACCGCGCAGTGGATAGCGCCCTACGATCCGACTGCGTCGAACTTCGACAACGTGCTGCAGCCGCCCTCGGGAGAGTTCCTCCTCGGCACCGACAACCTCGGCCGTGACCAGCTCAGCCGGCTGCTCTTCGGCGTCCGGATCGTCCTGCTGGTGGCGCTCGGCGCCGTGCTCGTCGCTATGGCCATCGGAGTCCCGCTCGGACTCCTGTTCGGATTTCACGGCGGATGGTGGGACCGCATCGGGATGCGTTTCGTCGACATGGCGCAGGCTCTTCCCGGCCTTCTCATCGGCCTCACCGTGATCACGATCTTCGGCCGGAACATGATCATCCTGATGATCGCCATCGGTCTGATCTTCGCGTCGGCATTCGCCCGAATGACGAGGGCCACGGTGTTGGGGGAGCGGGGCAAGCTGTACGTCGAGGCGGCCGCGGTCGCGGGGCTCCGCAAATCGCAGATCATCTTCACCCAGGTGCTGCCGAACCTCCTCGGCGCGATCATCACTCAGGCGGCCGTTTTCATCGGTTCGGCGATCATGATCGAGTCGGCGATGAGCTTCCTCGGCATCGGTCTCGACAGCGACATCCCGACGTGGGGCGCCATGCTCAGCCTCGCGGTCGAGAACCAGAGCGTCGCTCCCTACCTCAGCTGGCCACCCGGGATCGCGATCGTTCTCACGGTGCTCGCGTTCAACGTCTTCGGCGACGGTCTGAACGATGCCTTCACCGGCGAGCGTCGGCGACCGGTCAAGCGGGTCCGACCTGCCGCCGCCTCGAAGCCGCGACCGGCAACGACGGCAGCGGCTCGGCCTTCCCCGGTTGCAGCGGCGGCGAGTGCGGTTGCGCCGGTGCTCGAAGCCCGCGACGTCACGGTGGCGCTCAGTCGCCCGGCGGGTAACCGTGTCGACCTCGTCTCAGCTGTGAGCATCGATGTGCGAAAGGGCGAGATCGTCGGTCTGCTCGGCGAATCGGGCTCCGGCAAGTCGACCTTCGCACGCGCTGTGCTCGGCATGCTTCCAGCAGGCACCTGGCTCGCCGACGGCACGATCAACCTTGCGGGTAAAGAGATCTCGCGTCGCTCGGCGAAGGAGCTCCGGAGCATCCGCGGCGATCGTCTCGGTGCGGTCTTCCAGGACCCGATGTCCGCTCTGTCGCCCGTGCACACTGTCGGAAATCAGCTCATCGAACCCCTACGAATTCACAAGGGGATGTCGAAGAAGGCCGCGCGCGCCCGTGCTATCGAGCTGCTGGCGCGGGTGGGTGTGAAGGACCCGGCCGGGCGCCTCGACCACTACCCGCACCAGTTCTCCGGCGGTATGGCGCAGCGTGTCGCTATCGCGATGGCGCTCGCCGCGGACCCCGAGCTGCTGATCGCCGACGAGGCGACCAGCGCGCTCGACGTGACCACGCAGAGCCAGGTGCTCGACCTCATCATGGACCTCCGGGACGAGTACGGCATGGGGGTCCTGATGATCACGCACAGTCTCGGTGTGGTCGCCGAGACCTGCGACCGAGTGGCGGTGATGTATCGCGGCCGCGTCGTCGAGGATGCGGAGGTCGGTGCATTGTTCGACCGGCCGCAGCACCAGTACACCCGAGCGCTGCTTGCCGCCAACCCGGCCAATTCCGCCGGGCTCGACCGCCTCCCCACCATCGACCGGGAGCTGCGCGCCGTGATCGATGCCGAACAGGACGCGGAAGCCCGCAAGGAGGCCCTCCGATGAGCACCGCCATCGACTCTCGCCCGCTACTCGAGGTGCGCGACCTCGTCGTCGGCTACGAAGGCCACGGTGGCTGGCCTCTTCGCCGACGCATGGTCCGTGCGGTTGAGGGCGTCAGCTTCGATATTCGGCCCGGGGAAACCCTCGGCATCGTCGGCGAGTCCGGGTCGGGCAAGAGCACGACGGGTCGAGCGATTCTCCGCCTACTCCCGATCCTCGAGGGCGATATCCGCTTCGACGGAACCGATCTCGCCGACTGGGGCGACAAGACTCCGCTTTCGTACCGGCGCCAGGTCCAGGCGGTCTTCCAGGACCCGAGCGCTTCGCTCAATCCGCGTCAGCTCGTGTCCGAGGCGATCGAGATTTCGCTGCGCCGCCACGGCGTACGGGACCGTAGCGAGCTGCGCAGGCGCACCGCCGAAGCGTTCGACATGGTGGGGCTCTCGTCTGATCACCTCGGGCGATTCCCGAACGAGCTGTCGGGTGGACAGCAGCAGCGGGTCGCGATCGCTCGCGCTCTCGTCCTCGAGCCGCGTCTCGTCGTCTGCGACGAAGCGGTGAGCGCACTCGACCTGTCGACCCAGAGCCAGATCATCAACCTGCTTTCGGATCTGCAACAGCAGACCGGAGTCAGCTACCTGTTCATCGCCCACGACCTCGGGGTCGTCCGCCACATCGCCCACCGGGTGGGCGTGATGAACCACGGCCATCTCGTTGAGCTCGCCGAGACGGAAGAACTGTTCGCGTCGCCCGAAGACCCGTACACGCGGCGGCTGCTCGCTGCCACGCCGGCCTCGCGTCCTGAGGGTCGTGAGGAGCGACGCGCGTACCGCCTCGCCGAACGTGCGGGAGCGGCGCAGTGACCGCCAACGACAGCCGGGAGCTGAATATGCGCAAGAGTATGCTCGCCCACAGCGCTGACGAGTCCGTCGTCGGCCGGCTGGGAGAGGGCGAGTGTGGACCGACTAGTCGTCATGAAGACCTTCGACTCAGTCGCCAGGTCATCCACCTTTTCGGGAGCCGCGGTCGAACTCGGTATTTCGCCCTCGCTGGTCTCGCGCCACATGGCCGACTTGGAAGCGCAGCTGGGCGTCCGGCTGGTCAATCGGACTCCGCGTTCGGTGAGTCTCACCGCAGCTGGTTTGGAGTATGCCTCGTTCGTCGAGCGGATTCTGCGCGAGATCGAGGACACCGACGCTCAGCTGGCGGGCCGACAGGATTCGGCGGAGGGTCAGCTCTCGGTGATCGCTCCGAAATGGATCGGGTCTCTGGCACTTGGAGCAGCGATCGGCGCGTTCATCCAGGCGCATCCCCGGATACGGGTGCGGCTGGAGCTGGGCGGTATCTCGGACCGTCTGCACGAGTTCCTCGACCGCGGCTTCGACGTGGCCTTCCATGCACGCGATCCCAGAGACTCTCGGGTCAGGGTACGGAGGCTGTCGGAGTTGCCGTTCGTGCTGGCCGCCTCGGCGGACTATCTGAAGCAGCACGGGACTCCACTGACGGTCTCCGATTTGAACGAGCATCGGCTGATCAGCCATGTGAGCGACGCGGTTTGGCCCCTCGGGTCGGACGAGCAACGGATCCACTTCAAAGTGCACAATCCGGTGGTGTCCACGAACGCCTACGTGGTGATCGAACAGCTGGTCGAGTCGGATTGCGGTATCGCTCTCATTCCGCGGCGTCCGGCGCTCAGTGCGCTGGAGTCCGGCCGGCTCGTCGAGGTGCTGCCGCAGATCCCGCCGCCGTCCCGTTCGCTCTATGCCGTACACGGTCCAGGAGGGCAGACGCCCGAGCGGGTGAAAGTGTTCCTCGATTTCATGAGCGACTGGTTCAGGCGCAGCTACTCCGCCTGAACCAGGACTCCGGTCAGGGAGGCGCAGCATGAGCGCCCTGATCGAACGCGACGTCGATTATTCGCACGACGGCACGCGCATGATCGGCTACCTCTGCGCACCGGAATCCGAGCAGAAGCTGCCGACGATCGTTCTCGTGCATGACGCCTTCGGGCTCGGCGAGGACATGATCGAGAACGCTCGTCGCTTCGCAGGTCTCGGCTTCGCGGTCTTCGCCGCCGACGTCTGGGGGGACCGCACGACGCCTGCGACCGAGCCCGAGATCGGCCCGCTGATCGGCGGTATGGTCTCCGATCGCGAACGTTGGCTCGCCAGGGTCGATGCCGCGCACGCCGCGGCTGCCGAGCAGCAGGAGGTCGACGGGGCGGCACTCGTCACTATCGGCTACTGCTTCGGCGGTTCGTCGGCACTCGAATATGTGCGCACCGGCGGAGACGTCGTCGGTGCGGTAAGCATCCACGGCGGGCTAGATCTCCTCGCCCCGGACTGGAGCTCGCCCACCGCTTCCGCCCGAGTGCTGCTGTGTAGCGGCTCGGACGATCCGATGGCCGCCGCCGAAATGCGTGAGCAGCTGCAGTCGGCGATGAGCGCGGCGTCGATCGACTGGGAGCTCGATCTCTACAGCGACACGAAACACGCCTTCACGAACCCGAAATCGCAGTTCTCGCCGATGCCCGATGTGGTCGCCTACAACGCACGCAGCGCCGAACGCGCATGGCAGGCGACCAAGAGATTCCTTCACGAGTTGTTTCCGCACGTCGTAGCCGACTGAACCACTGCCTCATCCATACCACGATCCACGAGCGAGCCGACCATGGCGGTCGGACGCCAGAGAAGAACACGAGGACATCATGCTGAACATCGTCATCATCGGAGCCGGCCCGGCTGGTCTGATGGCCGCTCTGCGACTCCACCAGCAGGGCTTCAGCCCCCGCATCTACGAGTCCGTCGCCGACCTCAAGCCGCTCGGCGTCGGCATCGATGTGAAGGTGTACGGGACGAAGGAACTCGACGAGCTCGACCTCCTCGAGGAGTTCCGCACGATCTCCGTCGACGCGCAAGAGTCGCTGTTCTTCAACCGCTTCGGTCAGGAGATCTACGCGGAACTCTGCGGCCTGCACATGGGCTACCTGCACGAGCAGCGCTTCGTGCACCGCGGGATCTTCCAGATGATGCTGCACAAGACCGTCATCGACCGTCTCGGTCCCGACGCGGTGGTCGAGGGGGCTCGGACGCTCGGCTACACGCAGGACGATTCGGGCGTGACGCTCCGATTGCAGCACGCCGATGGAACCACGAGCGAGGTCCGGGCGGACGTCGTCCTCGCCGCTGACGGGATCAAGTCGACCGTGCGTCGTCAAATGCACCCTGAGAGCGCAGACCCGAAGTACTCGGGCATCACCATGTGGCGCGGCACCACCCTTATGAAGCCGTTCAAGACCGGCGGCACGATTCTGCACATCGGTGACCCTCGGGTCGCCAGCCTTATCGTGTATCCGATCGCTGACGACTTCGAGGGCAGCGGCCTCACGCTCGTCAACTGGGTGGTCGAGGCGACACGCGAGCAGTCGGTCGAGGACTGGAACCAGAAGGGCAGTGTCGACGAGATCCTGCCGCTGTTCGACGAGACGAAGCTTCCGTTCCTCGACGTGCAGGAGATGCTGCGCTCGGCACGGGAGGTGTACCTCTTCCCACTGATCGATCACGACCCGCTCGACACCTGGACCGACGGCCGTGTCGTGCTGCTCGGCGATGCAGCACACGCCATGTATCCCCGCGGCGGCAACGGCGCCTGCCAGGCTCTCGTCGACGGCCGGGTCCTCGCCGAGAAGCTGGCAACGATCGATGACCCGACCGAGGCCTTCAAGGCGTTCGAGGCTGAGCGTCTCGAAGGTGTCAATCGGCTGGTCATGGCCAACCGTGGCGAAGGCTACGAAGTGATCCGCCGCATCGTGGCCGAACGTACCGACGGTCAGCGTTTCGATGACATCGAAGATGTTCTGCCGCTCGCCGAGGCCGACGAGATCTTCAGCAAGTACCACAAGCTCGCAGGCCAACCCCGTCCAGGCTGGGAAGACGGCCAAGCGACGGGGTTCCGCTCGTCAGCGGTCGCCGAAGCAGCCCTCGCCGCTTCGCAGACGTCCAACTGAGCCAGAGACACGTTTTCTAGCTCATGGATCTCGGGCTCATAGGACGCACGGCTTTCGTCGCCGCGTCCTCACAGGGTCTCGGCTACGCCTGTGCTCGCTCACTTGCGCGCGAGGGCGTGGCGGTGACACTCAACGGACGTGACGAAGCGAAGCTGGCCGCCGTCGCAGGGACGCTTCGTGACGAACTCCCCGACGCGACGATCGGTTATGTCGCCGCCGACCTGACAACACAAACGGGACGCGACGCGATCTGTCGCGCGGTGCCCGCCGTCGACATCCTCGTGACCAATAATGCGGGACCTGCACCCGGCGAACTCGACGAGTGGGATGAGGAGGCGATCGTCGGGGCGCTCCGGGCGAACATGGTGCCGGCGGTCCAGCTGATGCGCGCCTACATCCCTGGCATGCGGGAGCGTGGCTTCGGCCGGGTGGTCAACATCACGTCGGCAATGGTGAAAAGTCCCGCCTACGACATGGGACTTTCGACGTCGGCCCGTGCGGCGCTCACCGCAATCAGCAAATCGATCAGCAACGGTGTCGTCGCCGACTCGGTGACCATCAACAATCTGCTACCGGAACGTTTCGACACTCCTCGGCTCGAGTTCATGGCGCAGCGCATGATGGCGGCGCACGGAATCGACCGCGACGAGGCTCGTCGGCGCATCACCTCGACCATCGGAGCCAAGCGATTGGGGCGGCCGGAAGAGTTCGGCGACGCCTGCGCCTTCCTCTGCAGTGTCCAGGCCGGCTACATCTCCGGACAGAACCTTCAGCTCGACGGCGGCTCGTACGAGGGACTGCTGTGAGCACCGTCGTAACGCCCGATCCGAAGGTCGCCGCACAGCTGCTCGAAGTCGAGCGTCTGCGTCAGCGCGCGCTCATCGACGGTGACCTCGTGACGTTGGACGGTTTGTTCGACGATTCTCTCGTGCACATTCATGCGCCGGGGCTCACGCACAGCAAGGCGCAGCTGCTCGAGCACACTGCCACGAGACGCGCCTACCTCGAGATCACCCGCGGAGATCTGAATCTGCGGCTGATCGGCGAGGTAGCCGTCATGACCGGGCCGATCGCCAATCGCCTGCTCACCGCCGAGGGAGGGGAGCGGACGCTGGAAGGGGTCGCAACCCAGGTGTTGCGGCGCACCGAGTCGGGAAGCTGGCGATTCGTCAGCTTCCAGATGACTCCGCTCGGTCAGCAGGCATGGCCAGCCCTCCCGTCGGAGCGACGCGATCTAGCTGCCATGGCCGCAGTAGGCACGTCAGGAAAGAAGGAACAGCTGTGAAACTCGCACGATTCCAGGTCGAGCATGGAGCAGTCCGGCTCGGTCGCATCGACGCCGGTCAGGTCGTCGATCTCTCAGATGTCGCGGGCGTCGGTACTTCCCTTCGGACCGTGCTGCCGCGACTCGACGAACTGGGTACCGCGATCCGTGCTGCGACTGGCGATACGTATCCGCTCGACGCGGTCACCTTGCTGGCGCCGATCGACGACCCTCAGAAGTACCTAGGGATCGGGATGAACTACAAAGAGCACGCCGAGGAGGCTCGGCAGGCGGGTATCACTATCCCGACGAGTCAGATGTGGTTCAACAAGCAGGTCTCCTGCATAACCGGACCCTTCGACGCGATCGTGAAACCCGCGATTTCGGACCAACTCGACTATGAGATCGAGCTCGGTGTGGTGATCGGGAAGCGCTGTCGCCACGTTGCGGCCGAGGATGCCCGGTCGGTCATCGCCGGCTATCTCGTGAGCAATGATGTCTCGGTGCGTGATTGGCTGCAGAAGCGTTCGCCCACCTTCACTCTCGGGAAGTCGTTCGACACTCACGGCCCCATCGGGCCGTGGCTGACGACCGACGATGAGATCGACGACCCGCTCGATCTGCAGATGAAGCTGTCCGTGAACGGGGAAGTGCGTCAGGAGTGGCGCACCGACGACATGATCTACGACATCTACGAGCAGATCGCCTACCTGACCCAGGTCATGACTTTGATGCCCGGCGACATCCTGGCCACCGGGACACCGGCGGGGATCGGTGCGCCCACCGGCCGTTTCCTGCAGGTTGGAGATGTGGTGCGCGCCGAGATCGATGGACTCGGTGCGATCGAGAACCGTGTCGTCGAGGAGAACCGGTGCAGCGGATGACGAGGCGAGTCAGCATCGAGGTCGGTGGCTTCGGGCATGAGAACCCGATCCCTGCGGCCAGCAGAATCGGCCCCTTCTTATTCTCCGGGGTGCTGACGGGACGCGACCCCGAGACCCGCGAGATGCCGGACACGCTCGAGGATCAGTGCGCCAACGTCTTCCACCACGTCGCCGAACTACTCGCTGCGGCGGGCGGCAGCACCGACGACATCGCGAAGTTGACATTCTGGCTCGCGAACTATCGGAACCGGGATGCGCTCAACCGTGAATGGATGGCGATGTTCCCCGATCCGGCCGCACGGCCGGCGCGCCAGTGCATGGCAGCGGAACTCGACGGCGGCTCTCTGATCCAGTGCGATCTCGTCGCCGTCCTGGACACCCACGTCTGACGGAAAGAGATCGCCCCCGGTCGGACCGCTTGGATGGCGGCGCGACCGGGGGCGTCTTTGTCGCTTCGGAGTTAGAACCAGCCGAAGATGATCGGCAGGTAGGTGACACCGGCGAGGAAGGTGAGCGCGAGTCCGAACCAGGGGAGCATCGCGGGGATCGCCTGCGAAACCGTGATGCCGCCGATCTTGCACGACACCAGAAGGCAGAGCCCGACCGGCGGAGTGAGCAGTCCGATACCGAGGTTGACGACCAGGATCAGACCGAGGTGCACCGGGTCGATGCCGACGGCGGTGGCCACGGGTAGAAGCAGCGGCACGAAGACGATGAGCGCGGCGTTGCCCTCCATCACCGCACCGACGGCGAGGATCAGGATGTTGACGAGCAGCAGGATCAGCAGCGGATTGTCGGTGATCGCGAGCAGACTGCTCGCGATCGCCTGCGGGATCTGGCCGCTGACGAGTGCCCACGAGTAGATCTGCGCAGCCGAGATGACGAGCATGATCACGCCGACGAGCACCGAAGACTCGACCATCGCCCGCACGAGTTTCTTCCAGGTGAGCTCGCGGTGCAGCACGAAGCCGATGAAGACGGCGATGATGACCGCGACAGCCCCACCCTCGGTGGGGGTGAAGACACCGATGCGGATACCGCCGATGATGACCACCGGCAGGATCAGTGACCAGGATGCGCGAAGAAGCGCCCGGCCGATCTGCTTGCCGCTCGCACGCTTCTCGGCAGGCTGCTTCTTCACCAGCGCGACGATGTAGCCGACGAGGAGCAGCGCGACGAGGAACGCGACACCGATGATGAGGCCGTAGAAGAAGAGGTCGGCGATCGATGCCTGCGCGAGCACGCCGTAGACGATCAGGTTGATCGACGGCGGGATCGTCACGAACATCGCGCCAGCGGTCGCCATCAGCGAAACGGCGTAGCGAGGGGTGTATCCGCGCTGCACCATCTGCGGGATCATGATCCGCCCGACGCTCGAAGTGTCGGCGACCTGCGAACCCGAGATGCCACCGAAGATCGCAGTGGTGACAACGGTGACGTGGCCGAGTCCACCGCGGATGCTTCCGACGAAGACGTTCGCGAAGTCGATGAGTCGCTGCGTGATGCCGCTCGCGTTCATGAGCGCACCCGCGAACACGTAGAGCGGGATCGCCAGCAGCGAGAACGAGCGGATGCCCGCGATCATTCGCTGCGCGGCGATCTCGATCGGCACGGCGCTGAAGAATTCGAGGCCGATCAGCGAGCTCAGCGCGAGAGCGATACCGATCGGCAGACCGATGATGAGGAGGATGGCGAAGCCGAAGCCGAGTGCGTAGCCCATGGTCAGCGACCTTCTTCCTTCTCGATACGTGCCTGGTGACTTCCGCGACGACCGAACCGTTTCGGGGTCTCAGCACTGTCAGAGGCGTCGACGGTGTGGACGGCAGGCGGCTGAGCGACGTCTCCGCCGAGTTCCGTGTCGAGCATGTCGATGACGGCCTTGTCGGCGTCGGCGTTCAACTCGTCTAGACGGCCGGTGAAGAACGCGATGGCCCGTTCGGCGGTGAAGATGACGGCGAGGACCGCGCCTACGGGAACGGCGATGTACACCCACGAGACCCTGGCCTGGATGCCGAGCCCGTCGGCGATACCGGCGAGTAGCTGTCGGTCTGCCGGACCGAGGAGAGACAGCGTCAGCCAGCCGAGGATGACGAAGACGGCGGCGGTGGCGACGGCGATCGCGAGCGCGATCCACCGCACCACCGAGGCGGGAAGGTACTTCGAGATCAGGTCGAGGGTGAGGTGTTCACCGCGCCGCAGTCCCAGCGGGATCGCGAGCATCGTCGACCAGACGAACAGGCTGATGGCGAGCTCTTCAGACCAGACCGTCGGGCTGTTGAGTGCGTAGCGTGCCGCGACCTGGATCGCGATGATGATCGCCATCGAGCCGAAGCCCGCGACGGCGAGGACCGCGACGACGCGGTCGAGGCCGGCGAGGATGCCTTTGCCCATCTTGGCTGGCTGGGGAACCCAGCGCTCTTCGTGCGTCATTGCTTTGCGATCTCCTTTGATTGCTGTGCCCCGACGGGACACTGGTAAACCAGTCCTCGGGAAGTGGTCTACCACTTGCTGATCGGAAAGCGCAATGTCGACACTCCGAAGCCTGAGATTTGGCCGCGCACGCCCCTGAGTGGTTGACCAGTTGCGTTGCCCCGTGTAACCATAACTCGCGAAACGCTTGCTTCCGCTGCTTCGAAACGCGGCGTGACGGCACAACCTCAAAGGAGAGCAATGGCAGCCCAACTCCACAACGTGGCCATCGTTGGAGCCGGTTACATGGGCGGTGGAATCGCGAAGACCCTCGCGCAATCCGGGGTGGTGTGCACCCTGTTGGACGCCGTCCCCGGGGGGGCCGAGAAGCGCCGCGAGCAGGTTCTCACTGCCGCCGAAGAGAGCCTCGCCGAAGGCTTCATGACTGCCGAACAGGTTGCGAGCGTTCGAGACAATCTGCGCTCGAGCGAAGACTTCGAGTCGGTCGTGCGTGACGCCGATCTCGTCTTCGAGGTCGTTTTCGAGAAGCTCGACATCAAGCACGAAGTGCTGACCCGCATCGAGGCAGCGGCGTCGCCCGACGCGATCATCGCGACGAATACGTCCGCGATCTCGATCGGCGACCTCGCCACCGTGCTCGAGCGGCCAGAGCACTTCCTCGGGGTGCACTGGTTCAATCCGGCGACCCTCCTGCCCGGCATCGAGGTCATCCCGCACGCAACCACCGATATGGAGCTCGTGCCGCCCATCGTCGAGATGCTGCGCGCGGCCGGCAAAGAGCCCGCCGTCGTCTCCGATACCCCGGGCTTCGTCTGCAACCGTCTCCAGTTCGCGCTCTTCAAGGAAGCCGTGCGAATGGTCGAGGAAGGGGCGGCGAGTCCTCAGGAGATCGACACCATCGTGCGAGCCTCGTTCGGCTTCCGCCTCGCCCTTTATGGCCCCTTCGCGGTGGCCGACATGGCTGGTCTCGACGTCTACGCCAACTCCTACGTGTCACTCGAGAAGGCGTTCGGTGAGCGTTTCGAAGTTCCGCCGCTGCTCAAGGAGCGGGTCGATAGCGGTGACCTCGGAATCAAGAGCGGTGGGGGTTTCCTCGGCCTCAGCGAGGAGCAGGCGCAGACACTCGTTCGTGAACGCGACATCGCCTACTACAAGCTCGGCGAACTCCGCGCCTCGCTGGCAGCGGACTCGGCGTTGTAATGACATTGCGCCGCGAGGTCTCGATGCCTCTCCCTCGTCTCGACGGAGAGGGGGCGGTTCCGGGCCAGATCATCCACACCCTGACCGAATACTTCTTCTCCGGAGCGTTCTTGAGCGGGAGTCGGCTGCCGAGCGAACGGCAGCTGGCAGAAGGACTCGGCGTCAGTCGAGCAGCCGTGCGCGAGGCCGTTCAATCGCTCGGTCTGCTCGGAGTCGTCGAGATCCGCCAGGGTGATGGGACGTACCTGAAAGCGTCGGGCTCCGAAATCCTGCCCCGAGTGATCGAGTGGGGACTCTTCCTCGGGGAGCGTCGCATCATGGATCTCGTCGAGGCTCGCCAGCAGCTCGAGATCTCACTCGCGGGTCTCGCGGCGAGGCGGCGGTCCGAGACCGAGGCGCAGCAGCTCCGAGACCTCATCGCCCGCATGGATGAGGCGGCAGACGCGAAGACCTTCGTCGACTCCGACATCGAGTTCCACTCGACCATCGCGCGATCAGCGCACAACAGTGCGCTCGCCGACATGCTCATCAACATCACGTCGCTGCTGCGGGTGTGGATGACGCGTTCCATTCACGCCGCAGGCGAGACATCGGGCTCGAACGCGGAACATAGGCGGATCGCCGAGGCCATCATCGCCAAAGATCCCCGCGCGGCTCAGAGCGCGATGCGTCAGCATCTGCGCGGTGCCGAGAAGCGGTTGCGCCGGACGCTGAGCGCCGTTCCCGGCCGGCCGCCTGAAACCTTCACCACCGGTGACGAGATAGAGGACGCCGGCTAGCGTCCCGCCCCCAAGATGTTGCGTCGGCAACCTGTCGTCGCATCGATATCGCACGCCCCCTGTGCGAGAAAGGTATGTCCAATGATGCACAGCACACGATCCCGCACTACCCGCATGGTCGCAGCAGGAGCGGCCATCGCGACGGCAGTCGCACTGAGCGCCTGCTCCAGTGATTCAGGCGAAAGTTCCGGCGACGGATCCATCGAGCCGATGACACTGACCCTGGGCCACGCTTACGCGCCCGACAGCCTGCAGCACCGCGCATCGGAGCAGCTCGCCGAACTCGTCTCCGAGAAGAGCGACGGCGCGATCACCATCGACACCTTCCCGTCCTCTCAGCTCGGCAGCTGGGAGGAGATGCAGGAAGGGCTCGAGATCGGCAGCGTCAACATCGTCATCGAGAGCCTCGGCTCGCTCGAGCGTTACACCGATCTCGCCGCGATCGAGGGTCTGCCGTTCCTCTACGAGGACGCGGACCACTTCTTCGAGGTGTGGGACGGAGAGATGGCCGACGAGATCCTCTCCGCAGTGCGTGAAGACTCCGGCTTCCTCCTGCTCGGTGACCTCTACCGCGGTGGCCGTCAGCTCAACTCGACCCGTCAGGTCGAGAACCTCGACGATCTGACTGGCCTGAAGGTTCGCGTTCCGAACCAGCAGACCTATATCGCGACCTGGCAGGCGCTCGGTGCCGCACCGACCCCGATGTCGCTGAACGAGGTCTTCTCGGCTCTCGAGCAGGGAGCGATCGAGGGCCAGGAGAACCCGATCGACGTCGTCCGGTACAGCTCCTTCTACGAAGTCGCCCCGTACGTCGCCGAGACGAACCACCTGTTCGGCAACTTCCACTTCCAGATGTGGGGCGACACGTTCGAGTCCTACCCTGAGGAAGTCCAGGAGATCCTGCGCGAAGCCGCCGATGAGGTGTCGGATGACTACCGTGAGGACTCGATCTCCGAAGCCGAAGACAACAAGACGTTCCTCGAGGGTGAAGGCGTGACCTTCACGGAGATCGACCTCGAAGAATGGCGTGAACCGACCGCTTCGCTCATCGAAGACGCGAACCCGCAGGTGCGCGAATGGGCCGAGGAGATCCTCGCCCTGCGCTGACCCGCACCAGGGCTGCCCGGACCGCTCGCGGTGCGGGCAGCCCTCCCATATCCACACTGAAACGAATTAGGAGCAGCCGATGCCCTCGACCCCGTGGCTCGGAGTGATCGCCGACGATTACACCGGAGCGACCGACCTCGCCGGAATGATCGCGCGCCGCGGGATGCGCGTCGTGCAGTACCTCGGCATCCCGGACCAGCCGGTCGAGGACGTCGACTGTGTGGTGGTCGCGCTGAAGAGCCGCAGCACGCCCGCAGCGGATGCGGTCGACGAATCGGTGGGCGCGGCGAAGTGGCTCCTCGAAACCGGTGTCGAGCAGCTGTACTTCAAGTACTGCTCGACGTTCGACTCGACCGACGAGGGCAACATCGGCCCGGTTGCGGACGCGCTCGCCGAGCTCGTCGATGCTCGCGCGGTGGTGTTCTGCCCGGCCACTCCTGAGCACGGCCGTACCACCTATTCAGGTCATCATTTCGTCGGCGATACCCTGCTGTCCGAGTCGCCGCTCAGGGATCACCCCATCAATCCGATGCGCGATCCCGACCTTCGTCGTGTGCTCTCCCGGCAGACAGCGACGGCTGTCTCATCGCTGCCGCTTCCGGTGGTGCAGGCCGACGATGCGTCCGATGCGCTGAAGGAGTTCGGCGCACGTACTTTCGTGATCGCCGATGCAGTGACCGATGCGGATGTCGCGGCGGTCGCTCGTGCCACACGGCAGGCGCCGCTCGTCACGGGCGGTGCGGCTCTCGCATCCGAGCTCGCCGCGCTCCGAGCGGTCGAGCAGTCGACGCCCGCACCGCTTGAGATCCCGAACGGTCCCGCTGTCGTTCTGGCTGGAAGCTGCTCGGCGGCGACCCGGCGCCAGCTCGCGCGCCTCGGCGAGGATCACCCCGCCTTCAAGATCGACGCATATGCGCTGGATCGCGGCGACGATGTCGTGGGGGAGGCGCTGCGCTTCATCGAAGCCAACCGCGACCAGCTGCCGGTGGTCGCCGCGTCGAGCGATCCCGACGCGGTCCGTCAGGTTCAGGAGGACCTGGGCCTCGGGCGATCCGCTCGACTCATCGAAGACGCGCTCGGCGCTATCGCACGCGGCGCAGCGGACGCCGGATTCACCCGCATCCTCGTCGCCGGCGGTGAATCGTCGGGCGCGGTGGTCAACGGGCTCGGCGTGCGAGCTCTGCGCATCGGGCGCGAAGTTGCGCCTGGCGTGCCCTGGACCGTCGCGGTGGGGGAGGAGCCGGTCGGCCTGCTCCTGAAGTCCGGCAATTTCGGCGGCGAATCCGTTTTCGCCGACGCTCTTGCGATGGCAGACGAGCGATGACCGCGCCGGACGGGTGGGACGCCATCGTCGAGGCGGGGCGAGAACTCGCCGCAGCAGGCCTGACTCCGGGCACCACCGGCAACATCTCGATCCTGCAGGGGGAGTCGGCTCTGACCTCGGGCACCGGTACCCGTCTCGGACGCCTCAGTGACACCGACTGGGCGCGAGTCTCACTCGCAGGCGATCACCTCGAGGGGATGCGTCCGACCAAAGAGTCGGCGTTCCATGTGCAGATCTACGGTCGCAGGCCGGACGTCGGCGCCGTCGTCCACCTCCATTCCCCGGCGGCGTTGACTGTCTCATGCCTCGCGGACCTGGCCGAGGTCGAGCCGCTCCCCACATACACGCCCTACTACGCGATGCGTGTGCGCGGACTCGCCGTCGTCGGCTACTTCCCGCCGGGAGACACGGGGCTCGCGGGTGCCGTCGCCCACGCTCTCGAGAGTCACGATGCGGTCCTCTTGCGGCGCCACGGCCTCGTCACCGTCGGAGCCGACCTCGGCGAAGCGATGGCCGCGGCGGAAGAGCTCGAAACGAACTGTGCGCTTCACCTCCGGCTCGCGGGCCTTCCTGCCGATCCGCTTTCCGAGGACGAGATCGCGCATCTACGACGCACGTTCTGAAGAGGAGACTTCCGTGAACCGATATTCGATCATCAATCCGTCGATCCTGATCGGCGATCGGAGCCTCGACGATCAACTCGAGCAGGTGCGTCAGGCGGGCTACTCAGCCGTCGAGCTGTGGTGGCCCTTCGCGAGCCCGAACCCCTCGACCGGTGAGGTCGACGCCTTCCTAGGAACACTCGAGAAGAGCGGACTCGGTCTCGTGGCGATGAACAGTTACGAAGGCGGCATGGCGGAGGGAAATCGCGGGATCGCCTGCTGGCCCGACGTGGACAGCGACTTCGACAGCTCGATCCTGGTCGCCGAACGGGTTGTGCGCGAGACCGGTTGCGCCGGGATCAACGTCCTCTACGGTGTGCGCTCGAACGAGGAGTCGGTCGAGATCCAGGACGATCGAGCAGCGGACCGCACTGCCAGGGCAGCAGAGATGCTCGACCCGGCGGGAGCGGTCGTGACGATCGAGCAGCTGAGCCATATCCCCGGCTACGGGCTCCGCACGATCGCGGACGTGCAGGCCGCATTGACTCGCGCCAGATCGAAAGCGGCACGCGGACGGATCCTCATCCAGGTCGACCTCTTCCACATGTTCCAGGTGGGTGACGACGTCGCTCGATTCTTCACCGACAGCTGGCGTGACATCGGACACGTTCAAGTCGCCGACGCACCAGGGCGCGGGGTGCCCGGCACGGGAGAGCAGCCCATCGATGAGCTCCTCGACCTGTTGTCAGCGCAGGGTTACGAGCGCACGGTTGCGCTCGAATATTCGGCTTACGACGGCGACGATCCTTTCGCCTGGCCCTCCTGAACCGGATCGAGTGTGTTCTGCTGTTGCCGCCGCGAACCAGCGCTCAGGCCCTGATCGAGTGCTCACAGCTGGTTTACCGCTGGCGCCCAGGCGCTATGCCTGAGCGACGGCTTTGGTAGTCAGCGCACCTCGATGAAAGGAAGTGTCCTGTGAGCGATCCGCGCCACCCCGATGACCAGCCCGACCGTACGGTCCCGATTGGCGACCAGAGGAACACCGCGGGGAACGACTACGCGCGTTCCACCTCGTCCACCGACGGTTCGCACGCTGTTTCAGCAACGAATGCATCGACGAACGCATCGACGAACGCTCACGATGACGTGCCCGGTATCAGCCGCCACGACGTGGTCGAGCGCGAGAAGGAGCAGTTCGGCGGCTTCAAGTTCGGCTCGGCGTTCTTCGGCTGGCTGACCGCGATGGGTATGGCGGTTCTCCTCACCGCCCTCGTGAGCGCTATCGGCGCCGGCGTCGGGCTGAGCGTGAGCGGCACTCCGACCGAGGCGGCGGAGGACGCAGCGAACAATGCTTCGACGATCGGGATCATCGGATTGATCGCCGTCGCCGTCATCCTGTTCATCGCCTACTACTGCGGTGGCTATGTCGCGGGCCGTATGGCGCGCTTCAGCGGTGCGAAGCAGGGTGTCGCCGTATGGATCTGGGCGATCGTCATCGCGATCGTCGTCGCCATCGTCACGGCGATCGCCGGATCGCAGTTCGACGTTCTTCGCGACGTCAACAGCTTCCCGCGCATCCCGGTCAGCGAAGGCGATCTCAGCGTCGCCGGCATCATCACCTTGATCGCCGCGATCATCATCCCGCTCGTCGCCGCCATCCTGGGCGGACTTGCGGGCATGAACTACCACCGTCGCGTCGACAAGGTAGGCCTGGGCCGCTAACCCTTACCCCATCCAGCGCGGTGTGTTGCCGCGAGCGCGAAGGTTCTTACCTCAGCGCTCGCGGCAAAGCACCGCGTTCGCCATGTCTGCACCTTTCGTGCGCGAGGTGCGCATCCTGTGACGCTCTCAGCCTGGACGTGAGAAGCGGTCGTAGCGTGACGGCATGGACTTCCGCTACCTCGGTAACTCAGGACTCAAGATCTCGGAGATCACTTACGGGAACTGGCTGACCCACGGCTCCCAGGTCGAGAACGAAACCGCCACCTCGTGCGTCCGTGCAGCGCTTGACGCGGGTATCTCGACTTTCGACACCGCAGACGTCTACGCGAACACCGCGGCGGAGACCGTACTCGGTGAGGCACTCAAGGGGGAGCGGCGCGAGTCGCTCGAGATCTTCACCAAGGTCTACGGACCGACCGGCCCTAAGGGTCACAACGACACAGGACTCTCGCGCAAGCACATCCTCGAGTCGGCCACCGCGTCACTCACCCGCTTGCAGACCGACTACATCGACCTCTATCAGGCCCACCGCTTCGACTACGAGACTCCCCTCGAAGAGACGATGCAGGCTTTCGCCGACCTCGTTCGTCAGGGCAAAGTGCTCTACGTCGGTGTGAGCGAATGGACCGCCGAACAGCTGCGCGACGGGGTGGCGCTCGCGAAAGAGCTCGGATTCCAGCTCATCTCGAACCAGCCCCAATACTCAGCTCTTTGGCGCGTCATCGAGGAGAAGGTCGTGCCGACCTCGAAAGAGCTCGGGATCTCGCAGATCGTCTGGTCGCCCATCGCTCAGGGTGTCCTGACGGGCAAGTACAAGCCGGGCGCCGATCTCCCCGAAGGCAGCCGAGCGACCGACGACAAGGGCGGCGCGGACATGATCAAGCGCTTCATGCGCGATGACGTCCTCGAGCGGGTGCAGAAGCTGCAGCCTGTCGCCGACGAGCTCGAGCTGAGCCTCGCCCAGCTCGCGGTCGCCTGGGTGCTGCAGAACGACAACGTTGCTTCGGCGATCATCGGCGCCTCCCGTCCCGAACAGGTGGCGGAGAACGTGAAGGCCTCCGGCGTCACCATCCCCGCCGAACTTCTCGGCCGCATCGACGATGCACTCGGCGATGTCGTCGAGCGGGATGCCGCGAAAACCGAGGAGAGCTCGCCGAAGACCCGCCAGGTCTGATAGGTACGCCGTGCAGACCGCCCGCGAGATCCCGATCTTCCCGCTCGGCACAACTCTGCTGCCTGGGATGCCGGCGATGCTCAGGGTGTTCGAAGAGCGTTACCTCGTCATGCTCACCGACGTCCTGGCTAGCGACGTCCCTGAGTTCGGCATCGTGCTGATCGAACGGGGCGCGGAGGTCGGCGGCGGCGACCGTCGCTTCACCGTCGGGACGATTGCGACGGTGACTCAACTGCTGGAAGGCGACGGGTTCGTCGGCCTCGTCGCGCAGGGTGGCGATCGGTTCGAGGTCGACTCGTGGGAAGAAGACGACCCGTATCCGCGAGCGCTTGTGCGTGATCTGCCGGATCTCGTGTGGGAAGAGGAGTTGACCGAGCGGTTCGAGTCGACCGAGCGTGCAGTGCGGAGAGTGATGGCGCGCAGCAGCGAATTCATCGAGCCGCAATGGTCTGCGGACACGGAACTCGCCGACGACCCGGTGACGGCGGCGTGGCAGCTCGCCGGGATCGCGCCGATGGAAGAGATGGACCGCTTCGGTCTGCTGCAAGCGGAGTCGCTCGACGACTTGCTTGAGCGGACGGCGAGGCTGAGTGAGGAGTCGATCGAGACCCTCGCGCTCCGGTCAGGCGGTGACGACTTCGGCGGGGAGTGGGACGACCCGCGCGATACCCCGTCGTGACGTCCGAGCCCGACCGGGCGCCTAACCTGGATCGCGACGAAAGGACTTCGATGTTCCGTGCTCGAATCCGCGGCGCCGTGCTCACCGCTGTCGCTGCTTCTGCGATCGGGGTGGGGCTCTTCGCTGCTCCGACAGCCGCGATCGCGCATGACTCGCTCACGGGGGCGGAACCCGCGGCCGGCAGCACGGTCGGGCAGGTCGAGCAGGTCACGCTCAGCTACAGCGGAACGCTCCTCAGCATCGGTGAAGACCAGCGTTCGGCTGCGCTCCAGGTGATGCGCGACGGCCGGTACTTCGAAACGGGCTGCCCGCGGCTCGTGGACAACACCGCCTCTGTCGATGTCGCGCTCGGC